>Ga0209291_1000304_pt1 | contig 48373 bp, 34 predicted proteins | sample GOMGulsemesocosm_FD_184633 | JGI IMG/M metagenome (GOLD analysis project Ga0209291, IMG submission 184633) | Methane-oxidizing microbial communities from mesocosms in the Gulf of Mexico - GOM9B Gulf of Mexico (SPAdes) (version 2) | ecosystem: Environmental > Aquatic > Marine > Cold seeps...
CTGTTAGGTCAAAAATAATTTTCCCATCTGAAGAACTGTTGTCTGGAGGACTAGTTAAATTATTTACATCATTATCATCACAAACTTCAACTGGTGTATAGTTTGCAGTTGGTAATAAATCAACGTGTAAAGTAATTGCTTTTATAGTTGAACATCCAGTAGCTGGTACTGTAACTGATCCTGTGTGCTCCACACTTACATAAATAATCTGATCTGGTGTGCTTGTGTTTTCATAAGCATTTGGATTAGGTATTTGAGATGCTGGTACTGGGTTTCCAGATGCGTCTACTGCTGTGAAATATGTTGCAGTATACTCTGAAGTATCTCCTCCAGTAGCAATAATTTCTGTATATAAATGTGTTAGTTCAAACGATGTTAGGTTAAAAGTTACAATACCATCAGTACTTTCGTTAATAGCAGTGGTAGTTAAATCATCTATATCTTCACATTGTTGGTATATTAAATTAGAGCTAGGAAGTACAGGGCTGTTAATAACTACTAAATTAACAGGGACTTTGGTAACACATTCTAAACCGTTAATGGATAATTGTGCATAAATAGTTTGAGTAACTCCTATACCGTCACCATCAGTGTCAACGTTTTCGTATAGTTCAGTAGTATCAATTACTCCAACACTAGGTGAGTGAGTTGCGCTGTAATCAGCTTCTGCTTCAGTTTCAAAGAATTCAACAGTAACTAAATTGTTATTTCCCGTAAGATCTACTAGTATAGTATTTAAATCGAAATATCCAAATCCGTCATTATCAGTATCGCAATAAGTAATTGGATTAGTGAATGGGAATGCTTGAGGAGCAGTAACTACTTCTAAATTCATAGCTTGATAGGCAAGACAATTGGTAAGTATGTCTTCTACACGCACATAAATAATTTGATTTCCTTGATTTAGGTAATTTAGATCTATTGGATCCGTATTATTTTGAGCATCAGCTAAACTTGTAAAATAAGTTGTAGCATAGGTTGTGTTTCCTTGAGTAATTTCATTAATAATAGTTAATGCCAAGGGGCTTGTAAAATCAAAATCAGCAAAATCTCCAGGCCCACCATTATCACATGCTTGAAAAACAGTTGTTGGTGCTATAATATTTGGTAATGCATCTACTTGTAGTACAAGCGATCCTGTAGTGAAACAAGTAACATTATTATTATTACTAATAGTATAATAAATTGTTTGTGTAAACGGTGTTACATTAGTTGTGGTTGATATAAATTGATTAGGAGTAGGAATTGCATTAGCAACAGTATTTGCAATTGCATCTGCTTCAACAAGGTAAAATGTAACTGTTGCATCTGCTGTAGTTATTGCAGTACCTAGTATGTCTGGTATTTGCGCATTTAAATTAAATTCTTCTACTAAATCACCAGTATTAGTGTAATCGCATTCTGTAAGGTTTAAATCAGTACTTGGAGCTGCAGTAGTGTATATTGTATCTCTGAAAATAGTAAAACTAGTAGTAGTACTACATGTGTTATTTATATTATTAGTTACTGTAGCAAATATTTGCAGTGAAAAACTTGGAAAAACTACATCTAGTACATATGCCGTAGGCGTAGTAATTGGTATGTTTACTGGTGCAGCAGGATTAGTATCATCAACCCAATGGTAGCTAACAGTGTATAAAGCAGGGTCTAAACCTCCAGCGGCTATAGAGCCACCTAAAACTGCTTCATTTTGAGTGGTTAAATCAAAAGTTTCTTCTCCAAAAATATCACCAGTAGCAGCGTCTTCATCATCACATTCTCTCATTTCAAGTGGTTGTGTAGCGACAGGAATTAAATCAGTGATAATTTGAAAAGTAGTACTAGTAGTACAAGTAGTGTTTAAATTGTTTGAAATTGTTACTCCTATGGTTTTAGTACCGCTTACATATGTAGTAACATTAGCAGTTGGTATTAATGTAGGTGGAGTAGTAGAATTGTCAAAATAACTTACACTTACATTGGTAAGTAATTGTCCATTTAATATTTCTGTTTCAAATTGTGTTAAGTCAAAGGTTTCTTGATTTACGCCATTTGTTAAATCGTCACACAAACGAATAATTGGATTTGCAGGTTGTGTAGCTGTAGGAACTATATCAACTACTACATTAAATGAGCTAGTAGCAAAACAAAAAGCAGGGTCTGCAGTAAGGATTACTCTAGCAAATAATTCAGTTGATGGGCCAACATAAGGTGGTGTGATAGGAGAGTCTCCAGTGTCAGCATCCGCTTGGTTAGCGTGATAACTTACGGAGTATAGTGTAGTGTTTTGACCGTTTAATAATATAGTATTATTATTATTTATAGGGAAACTAGCTGTCCCATTACCTGTATCACATGCTCGCATTTCTGGAGCGGTACCAATAGTGGTATCTGGTAAAAAAGTAATGGTAGCAGAATCTACTGTATCACAAGCTCCTCCTGATAACGGTAAGGTAGCAGTTAAAGTGTATGTACCTCCAGTATTTGTTGTTAAAGTAGCATTGTTTTCATCTTGAGCATAACCATTAGCTATAGTCATTAATATTGAAGCTGGTGCTCCAATAGGTTGGTGTGACCATTGGTATGTAACGGCACCAGTTAAACCTGGTAAGTTCATAGTACCATCGATAGTTACTGATTGACCTCCACCTTGACAAACAGGTTGAACATCACCAACTTCAACACCGTTGATTGTTAGTACTGGAGCGGTTGTAAAACTATTAGCATCTAAAAATACAGCTGAATCTAATTGTTGGTCGCCATCTCCTCTGTCGGCAACTACTAGTTTTAAATGATATGTTTGTCCAGGAACTACTACTGATTGTGCAGTAAGTTTTACAGTTCTTGCATTGAAATTTATAGGTGAACCAGCTGAATTTATTCCGGTATAAGAACTATATAAGGCTGGGTTAGATGTTGTAGGTGCACAGCTTGTATTGTTATATATAGTACCAACACTTACGGGTATATTAGTTCCTGGCAGTAAAGCAATATTCTTACCACCATGTGCAAAGGGTAAATTATCACTGGGTTTCAAGTCAGGAGTAATTCCAGGCCCAGAAATAATAAATGCAAAACCATCTTGTACTGAGGATCCAGGGCATTCATAACCCGCAGCTTCCCATTCTTCAGAGGCAAAAAGATAATCAAAAGATAAGTTATTAGTAAGTGGGACAAAATCAAATTCTATTACGGTAGCATTATTAGTCTCTACGTTATCACTAAAACGCTCATTTAATATTTGCTCTAGGTCTGAATCTCCAATCCAAGCAGTTGCACCTGCACCTGTCATGGCTCCATTTTGATCAAATGTTTGAGTACCAATACCTGTTATTGTAATTCCAGCATTGGATGGATTTGGACCTTCAGCGGTTATTGAATTACCTGTGCTTAAAATAATACCTTCCTCAAAAGGGAAGTTAGGATTAGCGTTTGAAAAATAACCAAAACTTTTTTGATTGCTATTACTAACGTTATTACAGTAACGATATGTAATGTTTTGTCCATCGGAACAATTATCGGTTAATGTCCCGTTTACTAATTCTGAAATAATTTCAGTAGATTGTGGTAAACCTGTAGGGTTAACATCTATAGATTGGGAGTATGAAATTTGTATTAAAAGTAGTGCGACTAAAGGGGTTAATCTTTTAAACATATGAGTGATAGTTTTATCATTACTGTATTATAACAGCCAGCAAGTTAAATACCCTACCCTTTAAAAGCAAAAAATAAGGTTAAAACACACAAAATTATAGAAATATGTTATTTACAAAGAAAAAGCTCAGGTTATAGAAATGAATTATAATTCATTTCTATAACCTGAGCTTTTATATTCAGAAGTTTATTTAATTAACTTACGAGTGTGAACAACGATATCATTTTCTATAATACGTAATACATATACTCCTTTTGTAAGTTTTGATGTATTAAGAGTGGCATTGCGTTGTAATGTAGTGTTGTACATTATGTTTAATTTATTTGTACCAACAAAATCACTAATATTTATAGTATAAGTTTTATTTTTAGTGGTAGCACTAATATTTAATGTGTTTTGAAATGGGTTTGGGAATACTGTAAATATATTTTCTTTTTTATCAGAGGCCATGAAACCGTTGTTTGCCTCCAGGGTTAATCCTATGTTAGTGCTGTTAGTAGTAGTTCTATACTCAAAGCTTGTACCTAAATCTTTAAGTTGTAAAGCAAATAGGTCAGTTGTGCTATTTAAACTGTTTGGTAAATTAGTTTGTGGGAGTGACAGCTCTGATTTATATAAACCAGTAAGGTATATGTTATCATTAAAGGTTTCAATCTGTGAACTTACCATATAATTATTGCCTGTTATTGTTTCATTAGCTTCCCATATTAGAGATCCATCTACAGCGTTATACTTTCGTAAAAAAGTTGGTGTACTGGCAGTTGAATGAAAACTAAGAAATAAGGTGTTTTCTTGTTCTTTTAAATGTAAATCAGACACTTTATTAACAGTGTTTATAGTAAATTCAGGAGTGGCTGCTAAGTCTCCAGAATGAGCAATAATTTCACTTGAAGTACTGTTGTATATTATAGGAAACCCTAATTGTGTGTCCATGTTATAAACGGAGTATAATATGTTAGAGGAATTATTAAAAAGTAATTTCCCTCCTCCTTGTTTTATAGCAATTGGGGTATATGTATTTCCTGTTAAGGTTAATTTAGCTATAAAATCTCCACTATAATCATTGTTATTAGAGTTGTAGTGATCAATATTAATAGAGCCAGTTGGAAAATTAATATTAGAAGTAGAGGAGGTGGTAGAGTAAATTGTACCACTGACATAAATGTTATTATTGTAAGCTACAATATTATTAATAGTACCGGATTGATTAGCATCTAAATTAAATTCATAATAGTTTTGAGCTAAACCTGAATTACTATCTAGTTGCGCAATTAAAGGTTTTCTTATAGTTGGTGTTCCCGGAAGAATGTAATTGTTGTCAATTTTATTTTTACTGTCTCTGGCGTAAAAAAGGTTGTTGTTAAAAGAATCGGTTATAATATTTTTTTTGTGGTATACTGGGTGTATACTGTAGCTGTGAGACCAATCATCATTAACTTCTTGTAAAGTTTGCGTATTAATTTTGTATACAGAATTCATGAATGAAACATATAATGAATTATCTGTGCTCATATGTAAATATCCGTAACTAGCTTCAGATGATGGTATTGAGAAGGTCCTGAATTCAATAAGTTCTTTGCAGGGATTAAATTTAGCAAGGAATGCGCCTCCTTGGGTAAAATCGTTACCATTTGCTAAAGCTGTTAATTGTGCGGATTGTTCTCCTAAATTCGTGCTTAAAACATAAATATTTCCTTCATCATCAGTTTCAATAGCATTTATTTTTCTTAGAAATTCGTAATGCAAAGGATTGGTACTACCAAAATTGAGTGGCCATGATTGATCACTATTCGCTCCTGATTTATATACCCACTGTGGGAAAGATAACCATGGTTGACTAATAATGATTGCTTCTGGATTAAAATCACAGCCAGTTATTGGGTCAATTCCAAAATTATTGGGCTCATTAATAATACTCAAAGTGTTATTTGTATGGTTGGATATGTATATTTTGTCATCAATCCCCCTTTGTATCCCGCCAAATCTTAAATCCTGGTTTTGTAAATTTGAAGAAATTAAAATGAGCGGATTAATTTTATAACCAATTCTATATTGATAAAGTTCAGAAAGATTATAATTTGGTTTTGGTTTTCTTTCTTCTTGAACAATAGTGTTAGAAGTTTTAAACTGAAATAAATTATTGAGAGTAGTGAAATATATTAATTGACTGTTGGGCGAAAATTCTACACCATAAATGCTACCATAAGTATATGCCCCTGGGGAGTTAACTATTATTTGACCATTTGTGATAGCTCCACTATTGATATTAAAATCAAATAATTGCAATTCGAATAATAATTGATAACTATAAGATATAGCAAGCCTAGTTCCGTCTGGAGAAATTTTAATATTCCCCTGTCCTCTATAATTAGTCTGATTAATATGGCTCATTGTAGGGCTAATTGGTGTTGTTGGGTTTATTGCAACACCATTATTGTCAACTCTATAGGTGTAAAAACTTGAATTGTGTTGAACGATAACCCACGTATGGTCTATTGATGAATTTGTGTATGAAGTTAACCTCTCTGAAGCACTTGTGTTAGTTGTGTTTGAAAAGGGTGTCCCATCTTCATCATTTAAAGGTATATTTTTAAGATTAGTTACTGCTCCCAAACCATTATCTAATGACATGTCTATTTCTGAGTAATAATATCCTCTATTGATATTTCCTCCGGTAACTGAAGGAGCTGTAAACACATAATATTTATTACATGAACCTGGTTTCTTAATGATTATTGACCCTTGTGTAGAGGATCTACTACCGTTTATATTTGCTCCATTCATCATAGCTACCCCAGTACTATTATATATTGTTTCTGAATTAGTATAAAATAATAGTTGACCAATTTCATCTGATACTGATGCGCATCCTTCCCAGCCATCTATATTTGTAGTTCCTACGGTTGGAGTAGTTGTGTTGTTTGCGAAGTTTAAATTGTCATTCGTCCCAAATACCCAATTATTGTTTTCTAATTGCGCATTTACAGTTGCCATACATAATAGTAGTATGGCTAGTATATAGTTTTTCATATTATAATTGTTAAATTGAATATACTGGTGTAAGGTTTTGTTCTTACACCAGTATATTTTCTTAAAGTTTTATGTTTTTTATTTAATTAATTTACGAGTGTGAACAACGATATCATTTTCTATAATACGTAATACATATACTCCTTTTGTAAGTTTTGATGTATTAAGAATGGCATTGCGATGTAATGTAGTGTTGTACACTATGTTTAATTTATTTGTGCCAACAAAATCACTAATATTTATAGTATAAGTTTTATTTTTAGTGGTAGCACTAATATTTAATGTGTTGTTAAATGGGTTTGGGAATACTGTAAATATATTTTCTTTTTTATCAGAGGCTATGAAACCGTTGTTTGCCTCCAGGGTTAATCCTATGTTAGTAGTAGTTCTATACTCAAAGCTTGTACCTAAATCTTTAAGTTGTAAAGTAAACAGATTTACAGTGTTATTTAAACTATTCGGTATGTTTGTTTGAGAAAAATTTGAAGAATTCTTATATAGCCCAGTCATTAAAATTTTATCGTTAAAAGTTGAAATGTTAGGAGAAAAAATAAGGTCATTTGCTCCAAAAGTTTCGTTAGCTTGCCATAGTAGAGCTCCAGTAAGAGCATTGTATTTACTTAAGAAATTAGCTCCTGTATTATTGGCATGTGTTGCAACAAGTAATTCGTTATTAACACCATTGTATTTTATGTCAGATATAATTCCGTTATTAATTATTGTTGAAACTAAATTTAGACTACTGTCAAAAGTGTGTACATTAAAATTGTGATTAGCAAAATCATATCCATTTGGATCACCTTGCAATTGTTTCGCTGCAATAGCTACAGAAACTAGGTCTGTAGCTCCAGAATGTCGTAATATAATATTATCATGAATTGTTGCGTCAAAAGTAAAAGATTGAGTAGCAGATTGTGTATAGGTACCAGCGTTGTATGTTAACTTAGTTATGTGAGCTGTGTTTGATGAAGTTCTACCGGCTATATATAAAATGTTATTATCAGCGATACCTCCACTTAATGGTAGAGTATTAGTAAAACTATTTTCTATAGAGCCATTATCAGCAGTATTAATTTTAGAAATTATTGCTGAATTATTGTTATTTAGATATACATTATTATTTGCTTTATCAATAAAATAAGACTCAGTAAAAGCTATATTATGATTTACAGACCATTCAGGTACTAGGTCTTGATTTAATTTATATAAACTACCACCTGATAGGTTAATTTCTACATAAACAGAATCGTCATTTGTAATGTGGATTTGCCCATAATGATCTTGTAGTATTCCAGGAAACGTATAATTTGCAATTAAGTTTTTACAAACGTCAAATTTAGAAATAAAGGATCTTCCTGTAGTAGTAAAGTCTATTCCATTAGCTAGTGTAGTTAGCTCTGGAGATTGTTGATTTAAACGAGAGCCTAGAACATATGTATTTCCTTCAGAATCAGTTTCAATATCACGTATCCTTCTAACAGCAAAGCTATTTGAGTATAATTCCCCGAAATTTAATGCCCAGGATTCACTAATACTCGCCCCTGACTTGTGCACCCATTGCGGAAATTGAGTTCCAGGATAAAAATCGTTAAAGAGGAATGCACTAGGTGTATAGTCGCATAATTCTCCTGAAATATTTGGCATATTTATAACTCCAATATTGGAGCCAAAAGTAGGAGAATTACCTTGAGCAATATAAATTTTATTATTAATAGCTCTTTGTAGTCCTCTAAAATGCCCATTAGAACTTGAAGATGCAACTATAAAAGGTACAGTTGCTTTTTTACCTATTGTATATTGGTATAATTTATCTGTTTGTTTTTTTTTATTTGTTATTGATTTTTTAAGTAAACCATTTTGTATTATATTATTAGCATGGCTCGTTGTGAAATATAATTGATCAGAACTTGGAGAAAACTCTAGACCTCTCGTGCTTTTTGAAATAACCGAGTTTATATTAGTGTAGCCACTATTGGATATGAGTCCGCTAATATGATTAAATTCATATATATGAACTTCAAAATTATTTAGAGGTGAAATACCGTAATTAGTAGTAGCTAGTTTTTTTCCATTAGGTGAAATTTTCATTACTCCTTGATTATGGAGGTTATTGAATAGTACATTATCACTCTCTACAGCAGTTGTATGAACTCCAGTGTTGTCTATTTTATAAGAATAAAAAAAGTTTGAGTATTCAGTTACTAACCAAGTATGGTTAATTTCATCGCTTGAATAAGAAGTCATTTTAGGAGACTGAATAGGAGTGTTTAAGTTAAAGTTGTATCCTAGATCGGTCAATAAAGGTAATTCTTTATTTGTTGTTACGTCACCTAATCCGTCATTTAGGCTCATGTTTACCTCAGTATATCTGTATCCATAATTTGGATTATTATTTTTAAAAGTGAATACATAGTAAATACTACAAGAGCCTGGCTTTTTTACAATTACACTATTTTGTTGAATAACTTGAGTTGCAGATAAATCGCCATTGGGCATTTGGGTACCGAACTTATTTTTAATAACTAAAGCTCCAATAGAATTTCTATCTACATAAAAAAGTAGTTCTCCCAATTCATTTGAAACACTTGCACTTGTACTGTTTTGATGGGCTATGTTAGGGGATATTTGATTAGGAGTTGATGTGTCATTCGGGAAATTAAGATTTACATTGTTGCCAAAAATCCAATTGCTGTTTTCTAACTGTGCGTTAGCTGTTATCATACTCAATAAGAGTATGAAAAATACATTTTTCTTCATAAATAAAAAGGTTAGGTTAAATGAGTATATTACTCATTTAACCTATATATTCCTTGTTTAAGATAAATGTTACCCAAAAAAAACAATTATTTTTAATATTGTTTATAAATCTCGTTTTAACAATAACTTATATGATCCGTAAATAAATAGGAATGACCAAACTGTTACAATGGCTATTTCATACCAATGTACCGCATAGTCATAGTTTAAGTTTTCTCCAACTTGATTGGCTACTGCTTTTACTGCTGATAAACGAGAGATAGGTTCGTCAATTAAATTACTCATGGAGCGTAATGGAAAAAAACTTAAGATGTTATCAGGCATGGTACTTCCTTTACCGAAGTTCCAAAAAAGAAGTCCGTATATAATCCACTCAATGAAATTCCAGATGACTAAAAAGCCTAATGCAAAAGCAGATCTTTTTATTAACATTCCAATGAATAAGCAAAATGAAAAGAAGCCAATATGTTTTATAAAATAGGCAAGTATGAATTCTAAATCAGAAAAAATGATTCCAAACTCAGTATAGTCAGAATATACAAGTCCTAAAATTAAGGAAATTAAAAAAACAAATATAGTAGAGAGTACAGAAAATACTACCACCATTAAAAATTTAGAGTAGACAAATTCTTTTTTACTCAAACCATCTATCAAATTTTGTTTTAAGGTTCTGTTACTATATTCATTAGCAACCATTGATATAATAATTATGGCTAAAAATAGTTTGAAAAATGAGGCAACAAAAGTATTGAAATGCCATATGTATGGAAAGTTGAAGATTCCTTGTTCTGCTAAATGAAATTTTATGGGCCCTATGTCAAATTTTATTGAAGCAATTAAAGCTATGGAGGTCAACAAAAAAAAGTAAGAAAGAATAAGAAACTTACTCAATTTGTTTAACCATAATTTTTGAAATTCTATTTGAAGTAAACGTTTCATGAGTAGTTTATTTATTATTGGTAAGTTGTAAAAATTGGTTTTCTAGGCTTTCTTTTCTCTTTACTAAATGTGAGAGGAAAATGTTTTTTTCTTGGAGTACTTTATTTAAATCTTCCGCATTTAGCTCTTTATTTAAAATGGCTATTATTTTACCTTCTTCTTCCTTGATACTTCCAAATGCTTGATGTGTATTTAAGAATGCGAGTAATTCACTTTTTTTAGTAGCTATTAATTCAAAATATCCTTTTGAAGCTATTAATTCATCAACTCTTCCTTCGTATATCTTTACTCCATGACGTAAAATTACTGCATGTGAACATACTTTTTCAACTTCATCTAATAAATGTGAAGCTAACAAAATTGTTGTTCCTTGAGTTGCTATTTTAGTGATTAGTTCACGGATTTGATGAATTCCTTGTGGGTCTAATCCGTTTGTGGGTTCGTCTAAAATTAATATTTCCGGATCATTCAATAGGGCGGAGGCTATCGCTAAACGTTGCTTCATTCCTAATGAAAAAGCTCGAAACTTACTATCTTTCCTGTCAATTAGTCCTACTAATTCTAATTTTTCAGTAATAGCTTTTGTGGGAATATCTTTTATTTTACAAACGAGCTTTAAATTGTCATAAGCTGACATGTATGGGTAGAAATTAGGATGCTCAATGATAGCTCCAACTCTTTTTAGAGCTTCATGTGTGTTTATGGAGCCATTGAACCAGGAAAATTCTCCTGAGCTTTTGTTTACAACATTTAAAACAATACCTAATGTTGTAGATTTCCCGCTTCCGTTTGGGCCTAAGATACCGTAAACATTGCCTTTTTCTATTGTAAATGATAAATCCTTTACAGCTTGAAGAGCACCGTAGTTTTTATTTAGGTTTTTGATTGATAAAATTGTTTCAGACATATTTTTGATTGCTTATAAATACAAGACGCATTAAGTGATTTTTTGTTACAGCTTTAGCGGTTTTAAAATGAATTTTGATTTTTTTTTAAAAACATTAGGAGGTGTGGATAAAATTGGTATATTTGAAATATAATTGCAATAAATTACTGTGAGGACATTAGCTACAGCCCCATAAGCTTTATCTAAAGAGAGTAGTATGATTGTGTAACTTATAAAAAAAGCATCTTAAGTATTTAGGGTGCTTTTTCAGTTTGATGAAATTTATAGAAAGTCTTTAATCTGTTTATTTTGCGTTTAATCGATTTTTTTGATGATAATTTATGTAACTATCTTGTAATGAGTTGGTTTGGGTTATCTTTGTAGTAATAATTGCACATCGTACTGCTACAAGGATATTAGCTTAAGCCCCAATGAATTACTAAAGGGAGTAGTTGTATAATGTAACCTATAGAAAAGGCATCCTGAACTATTAGGATGCCTTTTTGGAATATGATATTTTAGGTTTTAGTAATAAGAAGTTTTAATAGCTATAAATTATCTGCTTGAGGATTAGCTTTTTTGTTCTTTGTTAAAGTATACTAGGTAGTAGTACATTTGTTTTTCCTCATCCCAGCCCTTTTCAACAAATTTCTCTGCAGAATCGGGGTTAATGAAGTCCATTTTAATTTGAATATTGGTGTCTAAATCAATTATGTTTTTAATTTTTTTTCTTGAAGCAGTAACGGCAGTATTTGAAATAGGGAATTCAGTTAAATCTTCAACATTAAATTTTTGCCCTTTTTCTTCTTTATAGTGTTTGAATTCTGGAATTAATTCAGGATTGTCAACAACGCTGTTTAAAAAATTTGTTTCTTCAAAATTATCGTTTTTGGCAAAGTAGTCCATTGAACGATTCATAAACATTACCTCTTCTTTTTTATCTTCTGCAGGGAAAACAACATCTTTTGCAAAATTCTGACATAGTTGTAAGTACTTTTTTGTCATGAAATTATCATCCGCTAAAGCATCAACACCTAAAAACTGTTCCAACCAATATTTGGTATCATACTTATTAGAATCAGCAGAAAGTATCTTGTATCCATTTTCTTGTTCGGTATTGAAAATAATGCAACCTTTATCTAGTTTTTTAAGGTTTACCCCTTGCTGTAAAATGGCATTTAAGCTCTCATCTTGTTCTTTAAATTGTAAAAAATCGTGCTGTAATTCACTTTTAAATACCCCAATACCATCAACTTTTTGGTTGTCAATAACTAAATTATTTAAATAGGCCACATATACTTCACCGCTTTTAATATGTGGATGCATTGATTGGTCGTATAAATGAGTCGTAATTTTCTGTGAAGCTTCATGTATGGAGCTCGGGTTTAGAAAAACTTCTGTTACGATTTTGTGTAGTTCATTAAATTCTAAATCAACTTCATTAGCAAACTGAAAATAATTTTCTTCTTTTTCTCTAAAAGGCTTAAAGAAAAAGTCTTTTAATAACGGCATTAATTCATCATCTAACTCATATGGGGTTTTTGATAAAAATGCGCCTTCAGTTTTACTTTTGTTACCAACTCTATGAATTGATAAGCTTTCTATATTTGTTTGATATAAGTTAATCATCGTTATTATTTTGGTTAGTGAGACAGGTTCATATAGGTTTTGTTGTTTTTATAAGAACATGCTGATTAGTTCCATAAGTCATCATAATTATCAAAAGAATTATCTTCTAGGTCTTGATAATCATTAAAATCACCATCTTCATTTTTATCTTCTTTGTCAGCTTCAAAAACTTTTTCTGGAGGGCTGTCTGGTAATTCACCATGACTATACATTAAATTTGGGTAGCTAGTACTTTCAACTGGTTCGGCTATTTCTGCCAACTCAACAAGGAATGTCCACATTGAAAAGAAATCATATACATATATGAGTCTTCTTTTATGTTCCGTAATGATATCATCTAAAGCTGTTTCGTTCATGATACGAACTGAATCACCACCTTCGCTCATGTCAAATAAAGCAATTTCATCTCCTTGACTCCATTCTTCATCACTAACATAAAAAGAAGCCATTTCACCACCATCAAATCCAAAGGCTTGAACAATTGAGTTATGGAAATCCTCTGCAGTAGCGTCTGCTTTTACTTCGATGTCTCTAAACACATCATCTTTATCATCAAGTATAACTCTAAAACGGTATATCATTGTAGTAGTAATTTATTAGAATGCAAAAATCGACAATTATTTTATCCCACAAGTGAGTTTGTCTTTTTATTTATATTAATGGGTTTTCTTTTTAAGTTGTCATTTACTGAAGCGATGCAGTGTAAAAGTCATTGCTGATAACAAAAAGAATGCTCCTATCTGATGAGAGACTCCTAGCCAAACTGGCACTCGTAATACTAAGGTTAGTACGCCTAATATAAATTGTATTCCAACAAATATAAGGAGACTATTTATGCCTCTTTTTTGCCAAATTGTTTTTGGCAGTTCCCGTGTTTTTTTCCATATTAAAAATATAAAAATGACAACGATATAAGCTAATGTACGATGAATGAATTGCACGCCGCTTTTTCCTTCTATGAAATTTTGATACAACGGAGTTTGCTCTATATAAACGGTTTCATGTATGAGTTTTCCTTCATTCATTAATGGCCAATGATTATGTATAAAACCAGCATCCAATCCTGCTACAAATGCACCATATATAATTTGAATAATTAATATAAGTAGTGCAATTCGAATAAAGTTTCGGAGTTTTTTTGCAGTTTTTTTTCTTTGAGGAAACCATAAATCCAAGGCTACCCAAAATGTATATGCAAAAGTGATAAAAGCAGTTGTTAAATGAGCCGAAAGCCTGTAATGACTTACGTCAGGTTTATCAACTAATCCGCTTTTTACCATATACCAACCCAGAAACCCTTGAAAACCGCCTAAAATCAGTAACAGGATGGCTTTTTTTATAGTTGCTTTAGAGAGTTGTTTTGTGATTATAAAATATACGAAAGGCAAAAAGAATACTAATCCTATAAAGCGACCAATAACTCTGTGTAGCCATTCCCAAAAATAAATATCCTTGAAATCCTGTAATGAAAAATGTTCGTTTATTTTTTTATATTCAGGGTATTGTTGGTATAATTCAAATGCTTCTTGCCATTGAGCTTCTCCAATAGGGGGGATAGTCCCGCTTATAAGCTTGTAATTAGAAATAGATAGTCCGGAGTGTGTTAGCCTTGTAATCCCACCTACAACAACCATAATGAAAATTAATATACATCCAGTAAGTAGCCAGTAAATTACTTTTTTATTATCCTTTTTCATATAAAATTTAATTCCCTTAAGTATGATTTAAATGATAAAATACTATTAATATTCCATATTAAAGAATACTGTTTTTAATTTTTAACAGGTTTTAAACCAAGTCCTATTCCTTTTTTTAGCATTAAGGCTTTGGCTTCATCATGATTATTAGCAATTTCTCCTTCTAGAATAGCTTCTTTTATAGCTTCTTTAATTTGGCCAATTTCTCTACATGGCTTTAAATTAAATGTTTCCATAATTTCTTCTCCAGTTACCGGTGGTTGGAAATTTCTAACTTGATCACGTTCTTCTACTTCAATTATTTTATCGCGAACAACTTTAAAGTTGTTGTGATAGCGTTTGAATTTTTTAGGATTTTTTGTGGTAATATCTGCTTCGCAAAGGGTCATTAAATCCTCAATATTCTCTCCAGCATCGAAAACTAATCTTCGTACAGCAGAATCAGTAGTGTTGTTATCTGCTATAACAATTGGCCTTGAGCTCATTAAGACCATTTTTTGAACGAATTTCATTTTGTCGTTTAATGGCATTTTGAGTCTTTTAAATAGTTTATACACCATTTTTGATCCTACAAATTCATGCCCGTGAAAAGTCCATCCTACTTTTTTACTAAATTTTTTGGTAGGTGCTTTACCGATGTCATGTAGTAATGCTGCCCAACGTAACCATAAGTTATCAGTAGTTTTTGCAATGTTATCGACCACTTCTAAGGTGTGGTAAAAATTGTCTTTATGTAGTTGGCCTTCTACTTCGTCAACTCCTTTTAAAGCAATTAATTCAGGTAACATATGAGGTAATAAACCGGTTTCTTCTAAAAGCAAAAAACCAATAGAAGGTTTTGGGCTATTCATTATTTTATTTAATTCATCAACAATACGTTCTTTAGTGATGATGTTGATGCGTTCATGGTTTCTTGAAATTGCTTGTAGTGAGTCTAATTCTATTCTGAAGTTTAGTTGTGTCGCAAAACGAATAGCACGCATCATACGTAATGGGTCGTCAGAGTACGTAATGTCCGGGTTTAAGGGGGTTTTTAATAGTTGTTCATTTAGGTGTAACATTCCCTTAAAAGGATCTAGTAAATCTCCGAAATTATGTTCTGAAATACTTAATGCTAGTGCGTTAATGGTAAAATCTCTTCTGTTTTGATCGTCTTCTAAAGTACCGTTTTCAACAACGGGATTTCTGCTATCTTTGGCATAGGACTCCTTACGTGCACCAACAAATTCTATTTCTATATCTCCAGCATGTAACATTGCTGTTCCATATGTTTTAAACACTTGAACTTTTGGTTTGTTGGGTAGGAGAGAAGCTACTTTTTGTGCTAACTCTATACCACTACCAATTGCCACAATATCAATATCTTTGGCATTACCTCTTTTTAGAATAAAATCTCTTACAAAGCCTCCGATAACATAGGATTCGATATTTAAAATAGCTGTAGCTTTTTGTATAGTATTGAAAATTGGATGCGTAAGCGCTTCCTTGAAGTTTTTATGTTGTGACATTATTTTCTGATGATTGTAACCAAACCAGCACTACTCAATTTAATAATTGATGAGGGTTTTGGAGCTGTTTTTTCGCGATGCAAATTTACAACATAGTCTACACCTTTTAAAATATCATCACTTATTTCTGAAAATGATTTTGGACTTGGTTGTCCGGATATGTTTGCAGAAGTAGATACGATTGCTCCGTTAAATTTCCGAAGCAATTGAAAACAAAATTCGTTATCTGGAATTCTTATACCGATTGAATTGTCGCTAGCTATTAAATTAGCAGCAATATTTTGTGGGTTGTCGTAAATAATTGTTGTTGGGTTTTTAGCGACTTCAATGATGTCCAGTGCAACTTCAGGAATATCTTTTATATATTTAGAGAGCATTCTTTCATCAGCAACAAGGCATATAAGTGATTTACTGTTTATGCGTTTTTTTAAAGAGTATACTTTTTTTATTGCTTGAAGGTTATTAGCATCACATCCAATTCCCCATAAAGTGTCAGTTGGGTAGAGGATTATTCCTCCATTTTTCAAATGAGCAATGCAGTTTTTGAGTTCTTGGTTCATTTATTTAAAATTTAAAAGCAAAAAACAAATATAATTCTAATCTTCAAGTAACACTCTGTAATATATTTTTTTTCAGATAAAGTGTATGTTTTTTATATAAGTGTTTAGATTCATTTTTAGTCAAAATGATGTATATTCGCTCATTATTCCACTGTTTTTTGTCTATAAAATTATATTGAATGAAATATTTTAAAAGGTTTATTAAATATACTTTCCCATATAAATGGAAAGGTATCTTGAGTATTATTTTTAACGTTATTTATGCGTTATTATCTGCATTATCATTTTTGTCTTTGATACCGATGCTTAATGTGTTGTTTGGTGATACTGTAAATGTTAATGAGAAGCCTATTTTTTCAGGAGGTTTAACTGGGCTTAAGTCGTACTTAGAAAATTATTTGAATTATTTAATCACTACGAATACTGAAAATAACGGAGGTGAAAGTACTTTGACCTATATGGTTATTGGAGTTGTATCTATCTTTTTCTTGAAAAACCTGTTTGGCTATTTTGCGGGGCTTTTTATGGTATTTCTTAAAAATTTAGTGTTAAAAGATCTTAGAAATGAAATTTATCAAAAAATTATTACGCTACCTATTTCATATTTTTCTGAAAAAAGGAAGGGAGATATTATTGCTAGAGCTACTGGTGATTTGGGGACAATTAATGAAACTTTCTTAAATTTAAGTATAGTACTAATTAGAGAGCCATTAAATATTATTTTTACATTGATAATAATGATAGGTTTAAGTTGGGAACTATCATTATTTGTATTTACATTTATACCAGTTTCAGGTTGGGTTATATCTGTAATAAGTAAAAAAATTAAAAGTCAATCGGCTTCTTTATTTAAAGAAGGAGGTATAATGCTTAGCTCTATAGAAGAAACATTAGGAGGATTGAGAGTTATAAAAGCTTTTAATGCTGAGCCTTTTTTTATTAAAAAGTATAGTAATTTTAATAAAAGAGTTTTAAAATTGAGTAATGATTTAACTAAGCGAAATTCACTTGCTGGACCAATGAGTGAATTCTTAGGAATTGCTACAATAGCAATGTTATTGTGGTTTGGAGGAAGAATGGTTTTGATAGATGGTACTCTAAAGGCAGGGGTTTTTTTATCATTCATGGGGTTAGCGTATAATATTTTGACACCTGCAAAAGCTATTTCAAAAGCTAGTAACGCTATTAAAATAGGTAATGCAGCAGCAGAAAGAGTTATAGAGGTTTTGGATACTCCAAATTTATTAACAGATAAACCAGGAGCAAAAAAAATAACAGGCTTTTCTAATGAAATTAAATTTAACAATATATCATTTAAATATGATAATGAATATGTTTTAAAGAACTTTTCATTAACGATTCCAAAAGGAAAAAAAGTAGCTTTAGTAGGTCAATCTGGAAGTGGAAAATCAACTATTGCTAATTTAATAACTAGATTTTGGGATGTGAATGAAGGTAGTATAACTATTGATGGAGAGGATATTAAGGAGGTTTCTATGGATTCATTAAGACAGCAAATGGGAATTGTGGCACAAGATTCAATTCTGTTTAACGATAGCATAGCAGATAATATTTCTTTAGGGATTGACAATCCGAAAAAACACACAATTATAGAAGCAGCAAAAATTGCTAATGCTCATGAATTTATAAATGAATTTCCTTTAAAGTATGATAGCCCAGTTGGTGATGGAGGGGGTATGCTATCTGGTGGACAAAGGCAAAGAGTATCAATAGCTAGAGCGGTAATGAAGAATCCGCCTATAATGATATTAGATGAAGCAACTTCAGCACTAGATACAGAATCAGAAAAACTTGTTCAAGATGCATTAGAGAATATGATGAAGAACAGAACGTCAATAGTTATAGCGCATAGGTTATCTACTATTCAAAATGCTGACTTAATTGTAGTGATGAAAAAAGGAGAAATTATTGAACAAGGAACACATGATGAGTTATTGTCTAAGAATGGTACTTATAGTAATTTAGTTAAATTACAAACCTTAGCTTAGTATGTTTTTGAGTAAAAATAAATTAGAAGCTTCTCATAATATTTTTAATGCAGGGGGTATTGTTAGCTATACTCATTTTTGTTAAGATTTAAGTAGATTTCTCTATGGTGAAATTAAATATACTTGTTACGAACAATCATTTAGAAACTTATGGAGGTTCTGAAACGTTTACATATACATTTATAGAAGAGCTAGTGAAATTGGGGCATAATGTAGAATATTTTACATTTAATAAAGGACTTACCTCAGAAAAGATTGAAAACAATTTAAAAGTAGTTTTTTTAAGTAAGAGAAAATATGATGTTGTTTTTGCAAATCATAATAGTTGTGTTAAGTTTATTAGGCGAACATTGCATTATTCAAATATAATTATTCAAACATGCCATGGTATTTATCCAGAATTAGAACAACCATCTTTATATGCGAACTATCATATTTCTATTTCTGAAGAAGTTAAAGAGCATTTGAAAAACAAGAATATACTGAGTACTTTGATTTTAAATGGGATTAATGTAAGTAGATTTTCATCTCAAACGAATATAAATCAAAAATTAACAAACCTTTTAAGTCTTTGTCAGTCAGAGGAAGCAAATTCTCAGTTGAAAGAAGCTTGTGTAGCTTTAAATCTGAATTTTAAAAAATTGAACAAGTTTGAAGCTCCTATTTGGGATGTTGAAGAGGTAATTAATCAAAATGATTTAGTGGTAGGGTTGGGGAGATCAGCTTTTGAAGCGATGTCTTGTGGTCGTCCTGTACTGATTTTTGATAATAGACCATATGCGACATCTTATTCTGATGGATATTTGAATTCAGAAATTATGGAGTCTTCAATATTATATAATTGCTCTGGAAGGCGTTTTAAAAAAGTATTTTCAGTGGAAGATATTATCCAAGAATTAAAGAAATACAATTTTCGAACAGGAGATTATCTTAGAAATTATGCCATAGAAAATCTTAATATAGAAAAACAAGTTGAAAAATATTTTTTAGTATATAAGCGTATTTACAAGCTGAATAAATTGAAAAGGCTGAAAATGCAGTTTACTCAAAAAACACAGCTTAATTGGAGAATGTTTTATGCTGAAAAGTTAGAAAATACATATATAGTACAAAAGTATTATAGGAGAAAAAGAAAAATTAAAAACTGGCTAAATATTTAATATGAATAATTCAGATTCCAAACCATTAGTTTCAATTTGTATACCTACTTATAATGGAGGAAAGTATATAGAAGAAACGTTAGAGTGTGTTATAAATCAAACGTATAAAAATATAGAGGTGATTATTACTGATGATTGTTCAACCGATGATACAGTTTTGATATGTAAAAAATATGCTGAAAAAGATGTAAGAATTAAAATCTACCAAAATGAAAAAAACTTAGGGTTAATAGGTAATTGGAAAAAATCTATAGCTAAGAGTAATTCTAATTGGATAAAGTTTCTTTTTCAAGATGACTTGTTTGATATTGATTGTGTAGAGATAATGATTGAGGCTGCATTAAGTAATAATGTTGATTTTGTGCTATCTAACAGAGAATATATATTTGACGAAAATGTAACGGCAAAAACTAGGTTGAGTTATTATAATTTACCGCAAACAGGAGAAATATTTAATGAGAGTAGAGTTTATTCACCTGAAGAAACATCTATCTTAATATCAAAACACATCTTTCATAATTCAATCGGAGAACCTCCTACTTTTTTATTCAAGAAAGAAAAATATTCACCTAAAGATTTCCCAGATGATATTCAACAGCTTGTAGATTATTTTTTTGCATTAAACAAGATACTTGCAGAGGGCTTTTATTTTGTAACTCGAAAATTAGTGAAGTTTAGAGTTCATTATAATTCTCAAACTGCAAAAAATACAAAGAAAACGTTTGAGACCAAAAGTGAACTACATAAGCACATTCATGTGTATTATTATGAAAGGCTAAAAATGTGTTATGAGATATTAAATAACAAATCATTTTATAAGTTAAAAGAAACGGTCGGAGAACAGGAGTTGAAAAAAATAAAAAAAATAATAACCTATAAAGGGTTAAATAGACTTCCTGTTAATGACGTGTTAGCATATTATTCAACCACACCAATTTGTGATTTTATTTTAGAGGGGGTAAAGAAACCATATTATATACGTTATAAAATTTTAAAAAAAAGGCACAAGAAATTGCGTAGATATTATAAAATATAGTTACGTTCTTTAAGTTTTACTTGTTAAGAGAACAGAAAGAAATATATGCAATAATATGTATGCTATGGCAGTTTATATTAAAATTGTATTATTTGAAAATATTCAATTAGGTTATTTCCCAGTGATTGGCTTTATCTTATTTTAAAAAACATACTATAGGAGTAAAAGAACTTTTTTAATTTTGATCTATCAGAAATGATAAATAATTCATTTACATTTTTTGTAAAAACAAGAACTCTTTTGACTCTATTGAGTAAGGAGTTGTTTTGGTAGCTTTTATGGATTCTTTTTATAGTAATATTGTTCGGTAAAGCTTCGCAGAAACATTTAATTCGTTGTTTTCGTTCTAGGTTTTTTAATTGCTTATCTTTTTTTTGATGCCCTTCTCCAGCTATGATGTTGTTTTCGTGAATGCGATATTTAACGAGTGTTTCATTAAAAAAACATACTCCATTTCTGGAAGTTGCTAAAAATGAAATCCACCAATCATGAGGGATTAGTTCAGGGAATTTAAATTTGTTACCTAGTAATGATTTCCTGAATAACATAGCGTGTCCGGAGACGCAATTTTTAATAGTAAAATTAATAGGGTTTGAGGAGCTTATGAAGTTATGGCCTGTAGACATGTTTTTACCTAAAGAGTTTAAATTAGAATCAACTAATTCGGAATCACAATAAACAACATCTGAATTGCCAATGGCTTTCATTAGTTTTTCTGTCTTTAAAGGGAGCCAATAATCATCTTGATCTGCAAAAGAAATAAACTCACCTTTTGCTAATTTAACACCTCTTTCAAAGTTTTTTATATAACCTAAGTTTGAAGAGGCTTCATATAAGTTTATATTGGGGTGTTTACTAAGGTATTTTTTAATTATTGAAACGGTATTATCGATTGAAAAGTCATCAACAATGACGATCTCAATATTTTTATAGCTTTGTGCTATTACACTCTCTAATTGAGTTTTTATATATTTTTCTCCGTTATAGGTGCTTAATATGATGGAAACTAGTTCTTTTTTCATTTTTAAATAAAAAATTAATAATTAAATTAGTTGTCTTTTTTAAGCTAAAAAGCTATATCAACCAGGTTTGTTAGTAGCATATTTTCTTTTATTAAACTGAGAGGTTATGTTCTTTTAAATTTGAAAAATTATATTATCACATGCTTTGTACTTTCGTACGATATAGCGAGTGATTGACTAGTCATATCAATAATTATGATATGCATAAGAAACTATTTATTCTAAAAAAACAAACTTACGCCTTCTAAAATAAAAAATACATTTACATTTACATAAAAGAAATATTATTATGAATGTTTTGCATATTTCAGGTGCCACTAGTTGGGGAGGGAATGAACAACAACTTGTTGATACTATTTTTGGATTAGATAAATTGAATGTATCTAATTATGTTTATTGTTATAAAAACACTCCATTAGAAAAGTATACTTTAGATAATAACTTAAAAATAATTACTACAACAAATACAAGTAATCTTTCATATGATAAAAGTAGGGCTTTAAAACAAAGTGTTCTAGATTTAGAAATAGATTTGATCCACTTGCATACTAGTGATTCTGTTACAACATATGTTATCTCTGATATACTTGTGAACTTAAATGTACCTGCGGTATTTTCTAAAAAAGGAATTAGCTCTCCTAAGAAAGGGTTAAGTGCTTTTAAGTATAATTACAAAAATATTAAAAAGACTATCTGCGTTTCAAATGCTGTATTGGAGTCTTTTAAAAAAACATTGAAACCTAAAAATCATCATAAATTAAAAGTAGTGTATGATGGTATAAAAACAGAAAGAGCTCATGCTAGGAATCAGCTTAATATTCGCGAGAAGTATAATATTTCTAGTGAAATAACAATTGTAGGTAATATTGCAAATCACACTAGAGCTAAGGATTTAATTACTTTTGTTCATACTGTTAATTACTTAGTTAATCATTTAGAAATAAAAAATGTTTGTTTTATTCAGGTTGGGAAAGAAGGTAAGTATTCAGAAAAATTCCTCCCCTTAATTAAAGAATATAAACTTGAAAATTATATAAAAATAGTTGGATTTTTAGAAAATGCATTTACTTTAATACCTCAATTTAATATTTATTTTATGTCTTCAGAAAGAGAAGGCTTGCCAATAACGATTTATGAAGCTTTTTTTCAAAAAACGGCAGTAATTAGTACAAGAGCAGGTGGTATCCCAGAGGCTATTAAACATGAGGATAATGGATTGCTTTCAGGTGTAAAAGATTATGAAAGCTTAGCAGAAAATATTTGCAGGTTAATTAAATACCCAGAACTGAAAGAGGATTTTGTTAATAAATCTCATGCATTAGTTTTAAATAAATTCACAACAAAACAATTGGCTATGAATACATTGTCGATCTACAAAGATGTTTTACAAGAAAAATCAAATTAATGAGAGTATCTCTTATTATTTCCACATATAATTGGCCAGAAGCGTTGGAGCTTGTGTTAAAGAGTGTTTTAAAACAGGAACTATTACCAAATGAAGTAATCATAGCTGATGATGGGTCTGGTGTTCTTACAAAAGACCTTGTTACAAAATATAAAGAATTATTTACTGTTCCTTTAGTGCATGTTTGGCATGAAGATAATGGTTTTCAAAAAGCAACAATATTAAATAAAGCTATAGCCGAAAGTTCAGGAGATTATATTGTACAGGTTGATGGAGATTGCATATTACATCGTAAATTTGTAAATGATCATATTTCAAAATCTGAAGAAGGAGTTTATTTACATGGGTCTAGAGTTAATATAAAACAAGAATACCTGACTACTTTGTTTGATAAACAACAAATAGCCTTCAATTTTTTATCTGCTGGTATTAAAAAAAGAACAAGAGCATTATACAGTAAAGGTATAAGTAATAATTACAAAAAAAACTTACAATTTTCAAAAAAATATAGGGGATGTAATACTTCTTTTTTTAAGAAAGATTTTATTGCTGTAAATGGTTACAACGAAGAATTTAAAGGTTGGGGGCGTGAAGATTCTGAATTAGCATTGCGTTTTCATAATTTCGGCTTGTTTGCAAAAAGATTGCGTTATAGTGGAATAGTTTATCATATCTGGCATAAGGAGCTTTCTAAAGATAGTTTAAAGGTGAATAATAGTATAGAGGTTGATACAGTTGAGAATAATCGTAAATGGACGGAAACTGGTGTTGATAAGTATTTAAAAAATATAGTAGAAAAAATATCTAGTAGTAACGTTTGTATAGCTATACCTATTTATAAAACAGATCTAACTAAAATAGAAAAACAATCACTCAAGCAGTGTCTGAAAATACTAGGTAATTACGACATATACTTTGTACAGCCTGAAAGGTTAGATTCTTCTTCATTAAACGAAAATAGAGTGATTAAAAATAAAGAATTTGATAATGCTTATTTTGATGGAATTTTAGGTTATAACAAGCTGTTGCTCTCTGAAGAGTTTTATAGTAGTTTTAAATCGTATGAATACATGCTTGTATATCAGTTAGATTGTTTTGTTTTTAGAGATGAATTGCTTTCTTGGTGTAACAAGGGATATGATTATATTGGAGCACCATGGATATCTAGTAAAAGAACAATAGTAAAAACATTATTAACATCATTTGATAACCCACAAAAGAAGAAAAGAGCTGAAATTTTTTATAAAGTAGGTAACGGAGGTTTTTCGTTAAGAAGAGTGCAGAAATTCATTAATATAACTAAAGAGAACAAAGAGAATATTGACCATGAGTTAAAAAGAGAATCAGATGATTTTAAATTAATGGAGGATGTATTCTGGTCTTTTGAAGCACCTAAGCTAGATCAGTGTTTCAGGATACCTGAATATAATGAGGCTTTGAGTTTTGCGATTGATAGGAAGCCTAAGATAGCTTTAAAATTAAATCATAATAAGCTTCCCTTCGGATGTCATGGAGTTAATAAACCTAAAGTAATTAAGTTTTGGAAAAAAATTATACCAGAACTAAGATGATTAAGAATTAAATATTTATTTATTTTATGAATTCAACACATCATGAAGAATATATAAGTTCAAAGGCTTTTTTTGATGATATTATAGAGAATTATGAAGTTAAAGGTGAGGATTACGGAAATCAAGATAGAAATTCGTTAAAGCTTTTTAATTTTAATGGAGTTGTAGTAAACGTGAAATCGTTTAAAACCCCCAATTTTATAAATCAGATAGTTTATCGTTTTTTCAGAAGTAGTAAAGCTCAACGATCTTTTGAGTATGCAAATAAATTACAAAAATTAGGAATAGGTACGCCACAGCCTATTGCTTATTATGAGTATAAAACGGGTTTATTATTTAAAAAAAGTTATTATATAAGCGAACATTCAGATTACAATTTAACTTATAGGGAGTTAACAACAGATTTTAAGTACCCAAATCATGAGGAAATATTAAGGGCTTTTACTCGTTTTACTTTTAACCTGCATGAGAAAGAAGTTAATTTTTTAGATCATTCACCAGGAAATACATTAATTACTAAAACAGAAATAGGATATGACTTTGCTTTGGTGGATTTGAATAGAATGGAGTTTAAGTGCATGAGTTTGGAGGCACGTATAAAAAATTTCGCAAAATTAACTACGCATAAGTTTATGATTGAAGTTATGAGTGATGAATATGCGAAATGTGCTAATGGAAATTATGATATGATATTTTCTATAATGTGGAAGGAAACAAATAAATTTCAAGAGAAATTTCATAGAAAACGTCGCTTAAAAAAGAAATTAAAATTTTGGAAAAAATAAAACTACGTGTTTTTATATAATTTACGTAATTCTATATATCTCTGGTATACATAATAAGCACTTAGATACGAGACAATAGCACCTTTTTTACCATCTAAAAAGCCTAACCTTATAAAGAAATGATTTATAAAACGATAAAAAGGCTTAAGGTAATAATGGTATATAGTAGGTTTTAGTTTTTTTATAAATAATTCCTTCGCTCTTAGTTTTGCGTATTGTGTCATTTTGTCTTTATATTCATCATAAGTTTGAAATGAATAGTGTAGTAATTTATGACTTAAGATTGAGGTATTTCCATCAACATCTAGTAGCTCATGAACAAATAAATCTTTTTTATAGGTTACATGCTTCTTTTTGTATAACCTAAAAACTTTATCTGTCTGCCATCCGCTAAAACGCACTAATTTTCCTTTGTAGTAAAATTTGCGATAAATATCATATGCTGCCACGTTACTTGATGTGTTATTGGTAGCTTCAATTATCTCTTGTTTTAAATTCGGTGTAATTCTTTCATCAGCATCTATAAATAATACCCACTCGTGTTTGGCTTGTTTTAATGCAAAGTTTCTCTGTTCTGAAAAATTAGTGAATTTATGTGTTATAAGTTTAACATTGGCGTGTTTCTTTATTTTTTCTATAGTAGCATCAGTACTAAAAGAGTCAATAATTATAAGCTCGTCAGTGAAGTTTAGGTTTTCAATTAATGCATCAATATTTTGTTCTTCATTATAAGTAATAACTAATGCAGAAATTGGAGTGAATTCATTTTTTATAATAGATTTATTGAGTTTATATGCTGCTAAGTTTTTTTGTTTTAAATTATGTGTAAAAGAAAGTAAAGATTCTTTTATGTAGCTAGGCTTGAAATGTTGGTATAACTCAATCGAATTTTTCTTTAAATATGATTCGCTTTTATTGATAAAAAGGGAAGGGTTATAGTCTTTTAAGTGTACGGATTTATGGTATGTGTTATCTTCAAAAGTAGCCCATACATTTTTTTTAATCCATGGAGAAAAAATAATATAAGAAGGCTTGTTTAGGGCTTTAGCCATATTAATAGCTCCTCCGTCATTACCAATAATATAATCACATTGATCAACTAAGGCAATAAACTCTCTCAAATCCCTACCTAAAACATCGAAATATACTTTCTTTTTAGTAGTTTCTGAACAATGATTATAGATAGTTTTGGCTTGGTCTATTTGATTAGGGATGTAGTTGAATAATATATTGCAATCTTGAGAGTTTGCAATATAATCTACAACAGTAGACATGTACGTTAGCGGATATGTTTTGTTCTCTGAACTACCAATAATACTAATCATAATAGTCTTTTTAGTAAGATCTACATTGTGTTGTTGTAATAAAATGATAGCGTTATTTTGTTCTACAGTTGTTGTGTAAAGTTTAGGAAATGTAGTAAAATCGCTATGAATGTTTAATGTTTCTAATAATTGTAACCTCCTTTCAATAGCTAAGCCTACATTAGTTGTAGCTTTATTTTTTTGAATGATTGGGTGAGTGTAAATAAATTTAGAATATGACTTAGAGTATGATATTTTAATTTTTGCACCACTAAATACCGCAATTAAATTACTTTCTAGTTTGGAGTATGCATCAATAACAATGTCATATTTTTCTTTTCGTATACTTAATAAAAAATAAAAAAAAGCAACTTTGCTTTTCCTGTATTCAGGTGTAAATAGAACAAGTTTATCAATAAACGGATTGTTTTCAACTACAGGTTTAGTGTTAGAGTTTACTAAGTAATCTACAGTGTAATTTGGGTGTTTCTTTTTGATCAATTCACATAAAATTGAGCAAGTTAGAACATCTCCAATCATTTTTTGCTGTATGATTAATACCTTCATTAGTTTAATTTATAGTTAAAGAATTATTAATAAGATTATTATTGAACGATTGTAAATAGGCTTTTAATTGTTGTTCTAGTTTCTTAATAATAATTTGTTCTGTTTTTATTAGGTTACTCTTTAACGAAATATCTTTTTTAAAATTATATAATTCAATTATTTTTTCTCCATCAAAAATAATATAATAATCATTTATGATTGAATGATAAGTATTATTTATATAGTTAATTATTAAATTATCTTCCTTTTTGTAGCTATTTCCATAACTAATTATTTGTTTTTCATAATGTAGATAATCTAGAGTACTTGGAAGAATATCTATTTGTTGAATATTCTTTTTCGATTCGCCTTTGAGTTTATCGTTAGAAGGATCAAAAAATATAATAGGTAAAGAGTATTCTTGAATAGTTGACTTAAAGAACCCTTTTTTAGCTGCAGAACAATGATCTGCAGTTATTATAAACAGCGTATTGTTATACCAGTTTTGTTTTTTAGCGTAATTAAAAAACTTCTGAAGTGAATAATCAGTATAACCGACGGTTTCATAGAAAATAGTAGGGCCTTTGTCAAATTTCCCAATGTGTTTTTTGGGCATAGTAAAAGGAATGTGTGATGAAATAGTAAACACACTTGAGAAGAAAGGTTCTTTAAAAGTACTAAGTTTCTTTCCGAAAAAGGATAAAAATTCCTCGTCAAAGATCCCCCATTTACCATCTTGATGATCAGGGTTGTTATTAGGGTATTCGTCTTTTCCATAATAATCATCAAAACCAGCTATTTCAGCATATTGGTCAAAATTTTGACTACCATTAAAAGCTCCATGAAAAAAAGACGTGTAATAGCCTTCCTTTTTTAAAATTTTAGGGAAACTATTTGTTTTGTTAAAAGCATAAGTAGATGAAATATAAGGAGTTCCTAGAATACTCGGAATACCTGAGATAACTGAAGGAACAGCATCGACAGATACTCTTCCATTAGCGAAACCATTTTTAAAATAAAGAGATTTAGTTATTAATGAATCCAAAAATGGTGTATTTCCTGTTTTTGGGTTTGAGTAACTAATGTTTTCATCTCCAAAGCTTTCTAAGATAATTACTACAATGTTTTTTTTATTAAATGGAATAGAATCTTTAAAATCCTTTACTGGAGTATATAGTTTCTTTAGCTCTTTTTTTGAAAAGTATTTTAAAGGCTTTAATTCTTTTGTTTTGCCTATAGTTTTTAAAATACAAAAAGGAGTATTTAAAACTATAGGAGTATTTTTTGAATGGGCATATTTTATTGCATCTACTCTGCGTAAAGGTTTGCGCTGAGTTCCACCACGACCAATTAAAATACTACTAGCAATAGCTATTAAGAAAATAATTGTTTGTTTTATGGTATTGACATTAGAGGAGGTACTTTTTTTGTGAAATTTTTGTTTCGGTATTATTTTATAAAATAAATAGATGAAAATGAACCCTAGTAAAAACACATACCAAAACTGTTTCATGAAAGAGGGAAGTAAACCTCCAATTTCTTGCTGCATTCCAGAAGCTGTAATTAAGCCGTATGTGCTTCGCTTTCCGGTGAAATCATAGTATATGAAATCAACAAAATTAGTAAGTAAAAATAATATATTGGAAGAATAAAACAACCATTTTAAGAGCTTTTGATAGACAACAGAATATTTAAAACTTCCAGGGACAGTATGGCCAATAATAACTAATATGTTAGTATAAAATATTACCGATAAGTCAAACCTAATTCCACCAATGAAATTCAATAATGTAACATCTTGAAATGTTTTCCATTGAAAAACTAAAAACAAAAGCCTTAGTAAACTATATGTTATTATGAGATAAAATAAACGCTTTAAAAGTAATACTACACTTTTAGTATAATTTTTCATTGTTATAAATTAAACAGCTACATTATATTCTCTTAAAGCATCATTTAATGATGTCTTTTTATTGGTGCTTTCTTTTCGTTTTCCAATAATTAATGCACATGGTACTTGAAATTCTCCAGCTGCAAATTTCTTTGTATAACTTCCTGGAATCACAACAGATCTTGCAGGAACAATTCCTTTAGTTTCTATTGGAGTGTCTCCAGTTACATCAATTATTTTAGTACTCATTGTTAATACAACATTAGCACCTAAAACAGCTTCTTTTTCTATTTTAACACCTTCAACAACAATACATCTAGATCCGATAAATGCACCATCTTCAATAATTACAGGGGCAGCTTGTAAAGGTTCTAAGACCCCTCCAATACCAACTCCTCCAGATAAGTGTACATTTTTTCCAATTTGAGCACAACTACCAACAGTAGCCCAAGTATCAACCATTGTTCCTTCATCAACATATGCGCCAATATTTACATAACTCGGCATCATAATAACACCTTTAGAAACATAAGCGCCATGGCGTGCTATTGCGTTTGGTACTACACGAATCCCTTTTTCGGCATAACCTCTTTTTAAAGGTATTTTATCATGGTATTCGAAAATCCCAGCTTCTAAAGTTTTCATTTTTTGAATAGGGAAATACAATACAACTGCTTTTTTTACCCATTCGTTTACTTGCCATCCATCATTAGTAGGTTCAGCAACACGAAGTGTACCTTCATCTAATAAATCAATTACTTTTCTTATGGTATCTTGAGTGTTTTGTTGAGTTAATAAATCTCTATTATCCCAAGCGTTTTCTATAATTTGTTGTATATCGGTCATTGTTATATTCTAATTTTTGGTAAATATAAGTTCTTTAGTGCTAAAAAAAATAGCATTTATATAATTGTAACATTTTTAATGGTATTTTTGTCAAAAAATAAAAGGTTACAATATCGTGACTATCATATGGCAAAGGTTTTAGCTTTAGATTACGGACAAAAAAGAACTGGTATTGCAGTTACGGATGATATGCAAATTATTGCATCTGGTTTAAAAACTGTAGAAACAAAATTATTATTTGAGTTTCTGGCAACATATTTTGCTAATGAAGATGTTGAATCTGTTGTTTTGGGCGAGCCAAAACAAATGAACTTTGAAGCATCAGAAAGTGAAGTTCATATTCAGAAGTTCGTAAAGTTATTTGAAAAAAAATATCCAAAGATGCCTTTAATTAGAGTGGATGAGCGATTTACTTCAAAAATAGCATTCCAAACAATGATCGATAGTGGTTTAAGTAAAAAGAAACGACAGAATAAAGCTCTAGTTGACGAAATTAGTGCAACCATAATTTTACAATCATACTTATATAATAAAAGATAATGATATTACCAGTAATAGCTTACGGAGACCCTGTATTAAGAAAAGTAGCAAAGGAAATAGCAAAGGATCATTTAAAATTAGATGAAATAATAGCTAATATGTGGGAAACACAATACAATGCTTCAGGTGTTGGTATTGCGGCTCCTCAAGTTGGATTATCAATTCGTTTATTTATTATTGATGCTAGTCCTTTTGCAGATGATGATGATTTATCTGAAGAAGAACAAAAATTCTTGAAAGATTTTAAGCGAGTGTTTATCAATCCAACTATAATTGAAGAGTCAGGTGATGAGTGGGCTTTTAATGAAGGGTGTTTAAGTATACCAGATGTACGTGAGGATGTTTTTAGGCAAGAGCAAATTGTTGTTGAGTATGTGGATGAAAACTGGAAAAAGCAAAAAGAAACTTTAACTGGCTTGGCAGCTAGAGTTGTACAGCATGAATATGATCATATTGAAGGGGTGTTGTTTACAGATAAATTATCTACTTTAAAAAAGAGGTTGATAAAAGGAAAGTTATCAAATATAACTAAAGGTAAAGTAAATGCAGACTATAGAATGCGTTTCCCACAAGCAAAAAAGAAGCGATAAATACAATATAAATTCTTTAAAGAAATTATATTTGTTTTGTTAAATAATAAGAGAAATTAAATCCATTAGGATATAAAAAATAGATTATGAGTTTAGATAAAATTTTAGCAATTTCAGGAAAACCTGGATTATATGAATTGAAAGCACAAACTAAAGCTGGTTTTTTGGCTGAGTCATTAGTTGATGGGAAAAAACTTTCAGTAGGGATGCGTCATAACGTAAGTGTTTTGAATGAAATAGCTATATACACGTATTCAGAAGAGGTTCCTTTAAAGCAAATTTTCAATAATATTAAAGAAAAAGAAAACGGAGGAGAATCTATAAGTCATAAAGTGCCTAAGGTTGAATTAGAAAAATATTTTTCTGAAATTTTACCTGAATATGATGAGGATAGAGTTTATGCTAGTGATATGAAAAAAGTAATTCAATGGTATAATTTATTGCATAAAAGAGGAATTGTTAATTTTGATGCAGCTGTAGTTGCTGCTTCAGAAGAAGAATAGTGATTTTTGAAATTATAAGAACAGAAAACCTACAATATTTTTGTAGGTTTTTTTGATTTAAGAAATCAGGTTATAAGTAGTTTTTAAAGGATTTAGTATGAATAGTAGAACACAACAATTATCGGCATTTGGTAGGTTATTAACTATAATGGATGAATTGCGAGAGCAATGTCCCTGGGATAAAAAACAAACCCTTCAAACTTTACGTCATCTAACTATAGAGGAAACTTATGAACTTGGCGATGCTATTTTAGATAACGATTTACAGGAAGTTAAAAAGGAATTGGGTGATTTATTACTTCATATTGTTTTTTATGCAAAAATAGGTAGTGAAACTGATGATTTTGATATCGCTGATGTATTAAATACAGTTTGTGAGAAGTTAATTCACCGTCATCCGCATATTTATGGTGATGTTAAAGTTAAAGATGAGGAAGAAGTAAAAAAAAACTGGGAGAAACTTAAGTTAAAAGAAGGCAATAAGAGTGTTTTGGAAGGTGTACCTAAAAGCTTACCTGCATTAGTGAAAGCAAGTAGAATTCAAGAAAAAGTTGCAGGTGTTGGATTTGATTGGGAAAAACCTAACCAAGTTTGGGAAAAAGTAGAGGAGGAGTTACGCGAATTTCAAGATGAGGTGAAATTGGGTAAGCATAATGAAATGGAAGCAGAGTTTGGCGATGTCTTGTTTTCGTTGATTAATTATGCAAAGCACTTAAATATTAATGCTGAAAATGCACTGGAACGTACTAATAAAAAATTTATAAATAGGTTTCAGTATTTGGAACAAAAAGCAAAAGAATTGGGGAAAGAATTGTCAGACATGACTTTAAATGAGATGGATGTTTATTGGGAAGAAGCTAAAAAGCAATAAAGATTGTTACTAAGAAACCTTAGAACTTCAATAAATTATATAGCTTTGCAATCATAAAAATAGAAACAAAAAATGCCAAGAAGAGAACGTAATAAGTTTGTTAAAAAAGGACAGTTTATTGAAATTTTAATAGAAGACTATGCCTTTGGAGGAAAGGGGATTGGACGTATTAGAAATGAAGAAGGAGAGTTTGTTGTTTTTGTGCCTAACACTTTACCAGGACAGTTGGTAAAAGCTCAAGTAAATAAAACAAGTAAACGTTATGCAGAATGTAAGTTAGAGGAAGTATTGCAAACCTCTGATGATGAAATAGAGGTGCCATATCAAGTAATCCCCGGGGCACCTTATATTAAATTGCCGATTAACTTACAGCATAATTATAAAAAAGAAAGTACATTACAACTATTCAAGCGAATAGGTAAAGTAGAGGATATTGAAGATAAGTTTGATGAATTTATTACCTCTCCAGAAGTGCATCATTACCGTAATAAAATGGAGTATGGTTTTTCAGCTATTCGTTACAATCATGAATTAAAAACGGATGTTGATGAATTTGCTCTAGGTTTTAAGAAGCGTGGAACATGGTGGTGTGCAGAAAATTTAGACAAAGATTCAGGGTTGTTTGATAAACAAGTAGAAGATAACTTAAAAATTATTCGTGAATTTTGTGAAAAGTCTGGGTTAGCACCTTGGCATGCTCCAAAAAGAGAAGGGTTCTTTAGGTTTTTAGTTGTTCGTAGATCATTTGAAAGTAATGAGTTGTTATTTAATTTAGTAACAACATCATATGATCTTCCAAAATTTGACATGGACGGTTTTGTAGCTTTGTTTAAAGAATTATTTGGCGATCGACTAGCGGGAATTCTACATTCTATAAATGATGAAGTAGGAGATAGAACTTTATCTTCGGCTGGGAAATCAAGTTTGGTTTACGGTAAAGAAAAAATTGTAGAGAACTTATTAGGGCTGAACTTTGAAATCAGTATGAAAAGTTTTTTTCAAACCAATCCCAAATCTGCGGAAAAACTATATGAAAAAGTAGTTGATTATGTATTAGAGAAAAAAGAAACTGTAGATGGAAAAGTAGTAATGGATTTGTTTTGTGGTACGGGTACTATTGGGCAAATTGTTGCTTCAAGAAGTAATAATGCTAAAATTGTAGGAGTAGATATTATCGCGTCATCAATTGCAGATGCTAAAGAAAATGCAAAACGTAATAATATTGAAGGGGTAAAATTCTTTACGGCTGATGTAGGTAAATTTTTATTAGAACATCCTGAATACAATAGAAAGATAGAAACAATTATTTTAGATCCATCTAGAGCTGGAATTGCGCCTAAAACTTTACGTAAAGTGATAAGGTTAGGTGCAAAACGTATGATATATGTTTCTTGTAATCCTGCTACTCAAGCAAGAGATACGGAACAGTTAATAGAAGCTGGATATGATTTAAAGAAGATTAGTTTGGTAGACCAGTTTCCACATACCGCACATATTGAAACTATTGCTTTGTTTGAGCGATAAAAGGAGGTATTAATTTAAATAAAAAAAGCTTACTAATAAACTAGTAAGCTTTTTTTGTTTAAGCACTTTTATGAAGTATAGTGTCATGTTTCTTTTTTGAAGCTTTATTTGTGAAAGGTCTTATGATTAACCTAGTTCCTTTATCAGAACGAAGGTATGACCATGCCCAGTTTATAAATACAATTATTTTATTTCTAAAACCAACCAACAGCATTAAGTGGACAAACATCCATACATACCAAGCAAAAAAACCTTGGAATTTGAAACGATGTAAATCAACAACCGCAAGGTTTTTGCCTATAGTAGCCATGTTTCCTTTGTCCTTATATTTAAATGGGAGTCTTTTTTTGTTTTTAGCGATTTTATTTAAATTTTTAGCAAGGTGAATTCCTTGTTGCATTGCTACAGCTCCTAGCATAGGATGGCCATTTACATTTTCTTTGGTTTGCATTAGTGCTACGTCACCTAGAGCATATATGTTTTCAGATCCATTAATTTGATTATATTCATTAACAATAATTCTATTGCCTCTACCTATATCTGACGCATCTAAGCCTTTTAAAGGGGCTCCTTGAACTCCTGCGGCCCAAATTAAGGTGTTACTATAAAAATTTGTCTTACCGTTTGTACTGACCAATTCACCGTCGTAATTGGTCACCTGTGTATTTGTCCAAATATGTACCCCTAATTTCTTTAGGAATTGATTAGCTTTAGTTGAGGCTTCTTCACTCATAGCTGCTAATATCCTCGGAGCTGCCTCTATAAGGTGTATTTTCATTTTTCGGATATCTAAATCCGGAAAATCTTCGGGTAGTACTTGTTTTTTGAGTTCAGCTAATGCCCCAGCAAGTTCAACTCCTGTAGGACCGCCACCAACAATTACAAAGCTCATGAGTTTTTCTTGTTCTTTTATGTTGTTTAAATAAAGGGCTTTCTCAAAATTTTGTAAAACCTTACTCCTTAAATCTAAGGATTCTACTAATGATTTCATTGGTATGGCGTGAGTTTCTACATTTTTCATGCCAAAGAAATTTGTTTTTGCACCCGTTGAAATAACAAGAATATCAAAGTTGATGTTTCCAGAATCTGTTTCGACGTATTTTTTTGTTTGATTTATGTTTTTTACTTCAGCAAGTCTGAAATGAAAATTTTTATGGTTTTTAAATGTTTTACGTATCGGATAAGCAATAGAATCTGGTTCAAGCCCAGAAGTAGCTACTTGATATAATAAAGGTTGGAAGGTGTGATAGTTGTTTTTGTCGATTAAAACGACTTGATAATATTCCTTGTTAATTTTTCTAGCTAGTTTTAACCCAGCAAACCCTCCACCAATAATAATGACTCTTGGAAGGTCGATATAAGGTATGTTCATAGTTGTGATTTTTGCCCTATAAATTTAATGATTTTAAAGAAGAATAGAGGGCTTTTTAGTTGCTAATTACTAGCAACTTTTGGTTATTAAAATATAAATAAGAACTTATTGTTATGAGGGGGTCTTTAATTATAAAAAATATAAAACCATATGAAGCTCATTTTTAAGCGCTTATAAAAAAGTGTGAAAAAAGAGATGAAAAATTGGTTGAAATTAAAAAAGCATAGTATATTTGCCATCGCAATCAACGAATAGTTGATGAGACACTCAGGAGAAATGGCAGAGTGGTCGAATGCGGCAGTCTTGAAAACTGTTGACTGTTACAGGTCCGGGGGTTCGAATCCCTCTTTCTCCGCAAAAAAAAACCGAAAGTGAAAGCTTTCGGTTTTTTTTATATCCAAAATCATTAAACACATAGTTTTTTAAACTTTTTTTGTAAAAAAAAAGAACTATAAAATAGCCGATTTATATGGTTATTCTTTTTTTACCAATGAACTTCCTTGTTTTTAGTTTACGAGTATCGTTTTTGTCACATTTTGAGTCTTAATAATTTAGTTACTGTATTACTGTTATGCTTTTTTATGTATTTGAAACAAATTATTTAGGAATAATTTGTTTTTTGTATTTGCTAATTAAAAAAAGCATAGTATATTTGCCATCGCAATCAACGAATAGTTGATGAGACACTCAGGAGAAATGGCAGAGTGGTCGAATGCGGCAGTCTTGAAAACTGTTGACTGTTACAGGTCCGGGGGTTCGAATCCCTCTTTCTCCGCAAAGGAAAACCGAAAGTGAAAGCTTTTGGTTTTTTTATGCTTAAATATATAGGAAACTCAGCTTTTGTAAAAAATAATTTAACCGTTTTTATAAAAAATTAGGTAAAGGTACGTGAGGAGCATTGCTATGGAAACACTTAAATAAATTAAGTATATTGTTTTAGAAAAAAATACTGACCAAAAAGAGTATTTGCCTCCTTTGTATAAATCAGATCTCATTTCAAATGGTTTTAGACTATTTGTGTTTTCTTTTACAAGATCATTATAAAGACCCCTAAATTTTCTTTCTTGTGTTAAATAGTATGTGTCTAAAAACCAAAATAAAATAAGAGGGAAAATTGTTATAATAATAAAATCTGGGTTCTTTCCTGAAGCATAAATAGCTAATAAGGCTGAAACAATTGTAATGGTCATTCCCTTTATTTGAAAAGAGTTTGTATTCATTCTTGTTATTCTGTTTTGAATGAATTCTAAATGTTTTATTTCTACCTCTTTCATTTTAGTTCTTTTGTAATTTGATTAGGATTAAAAACGACCTCTTTATATTTTTTAAGAATCTCAGGTTTTCTCCCTGTAGACATTGGAATTCGCATGCATAGTATTTTCTTATGAAAACTATTAGCAAGTTCTACTTCTTTTTTTATCCAAGCGTGATTGTGGGTATCATCACCTATTAAAACTAAAAGAATGGCGCATCCTTTAATTTTTTGTGCAAGATAATTATGAATAGCTTTTTCACCTTCATTTCTTTTATCTTGGGTTTCAAACGTGAAAGTATAATCCTTCACTAGCACATTCTTTTCCCATTTCTTGATTTTATTCACGAACTTCTGGTCTTCGTAAACATGGCTTACAAAAATTGATTTCATTTTGTTTTTTTTATTTGTAAATAACGGTTTGGATATGAAATGTAGCGGAATAAGTATTAAACTGTTTTTAGGTTAAAAGATAATATAGCAGCTAATAAAGAAACTTTTAGTTTAGTTTTTAGCTGCTATTTTTTATATACTTGTTACCACCAGTTAATATTTTTTTTATTCAATTAAAATTGTTGATTCTTTAATGATTTTCCCGTCATTGAAAATTATTATTCTTATTGATTTATAATTATCTAAACGATTAATGGTTATTGTATCATTGAGCTCCGATTTTAATATTTTTTTTGAGTATACTTCTTTTCCTGTATTTAAGTCATAAATTTTGACTTCTACTTCATTCATTTTCTTAAATTCGAAAAGATCAATATTAATTTCAGATTTTGTAGGGTTAGGGTATATTATAGTTCTTCTAGGCCCACTATCGACATCTACAATTTCAGTAAGTGTTACATCTGGACAGCCATTATTATAATGAACAGTAGCTGTTACATTTATCCTTCCGCAATCACTTTGGATATTCCCTGGAGAACCTGCTCCAAATGTTGTTCCAGAACTCTGTCCAGCTAAAGAACCTGTAGAAAATACAGCTCCATTTACAATCCAGTCAATACTGCTTACTGAATTTCTGTCGCAATTATTTCCAGTGAAATCAATATAGACTGCACCATGTCCTCCAATCCACCCTCTGCAAATAAAATAACTATCTAATTCTGGGATGCAACAGTTTCCATTACCTCCATTACTTCCTGTACATTCAATTGTTATTGGTCGTTGAAGCTCATGACAACCTGTTTCATTAAAGTATGTGACGGTTAGCACACCATTTCCAGTACTACTACCTGCTTGAATTGTAACACTATTATTCATATCGGACGTAACTATTGTAATATCACCTGTAACGTCCCAATCATAGCATTGCGCACATTGACCTAAATTTTGTATGGAATAAGTTTCTTGATTACTACAATGAATGGTAGTAGGACCTGTTATTTGAGCCTTTATAGTAAAAGCTAATAGTGTAAAGATTAAGGTTAAAAAAAATGTTTTTGTTTTCATAAATATTTAATTTTTATAGGAGGTAACTTAGTAAATAAATAGAATTATGTTTACTAGTGACTAGTTTTAGTCTTGTGTAAAGCTAATGTCCTTATCATTATCCTCACTAAGGATTTATATTGAAATGTTCCATATAAATCCTTAGTGAGGTAATTTGGTTTCTTTGTAGTTTTACCCTTGCTTGAAACTCAACTAAGTATATGGTGTAATGAGATTAAAGTGTATGGATTTTAAATAATATCGAAATTTGGAGAAAAGGAATTCTTTTTACTTTTGTAGTATAGGTAGAAGCGATAGGGAGGATTTGAGTATTATAGAAGAAGTATTGCAGTAGGTTTATTAAATTGTTTTTAAAAATAAAATATTTGTATATGCAGCTATTAATTTTTGAATGAACTAGTAATGATATTTAACAATTAATGTGCAATTTTTGATGATTCTCAATTTAATGAATATGTAAGTTTCTGCAATTGCAAATATTTATATATATCTTCGTTTTCTTTTTAAATATGAAGCATTTACTTCTTTTATTGTTCTCCATTTTTGTACTACATGGATATGCTCAATTATCGGAAAAAAACAAACGTAAGATTGATTCATTATACCCAGTTGCTCTTGATATATCCAATTCCGTAGAGAGGAGATGTAAAGCTTATAAAAGTTGTTGTTGGTTATCGGTATATCAAGATTATAATAAAGGAGTAAAATATAGCTCTGAATATTTTGCATTAGCTAATGCAAATAATTTGCATGATCATATTACAATAGGCTTACATTTTAATGGGTATTCACAAATGATGTTAGGTAATTTTGAACTAGCAAACAAAAGTTACCAAAAAGGATTACAAGTAGCCATACAAAATAATAATATCAAGCAAATATCTAAATTATACGCTGATATAGGAAATTTGAGATATACAACAGGTAATATAAATGAAGCATTAAAGTTTCATATTAATAGCCTTGAATTAGCTGATAAACATAATCTTAAAGTACATAAGGCAAGAGCTAAAATAAATATCAGTCAAATTTATGAAAAGCAAGGTAAATATAAACAAAGTCTGATAACACTTCAAGAAGCGTTATTAATTTGTAAAAAACACAAGTTAAATGGCTTTCTGTCTTCGGTTTATCAAAGTATTGGAGATGTGAATTTAAGTATAAAGGAATATGTATTAGCAGAAAAAGATTATAAACTAGCCTTGGATTTTGCAGAGAGGTTACAAAACTCAAATAAAATAATTCAGTCATTAAATAAATTAGGCAGGCTCTCTCAAGAGCAAAATAATTTAAATTCAGCAACTCAGTATTTTAAAAAAGCATTGAAAATAGCTTCTGAAAAGAAAACCCCAGCCCTGAAGGCAGAGGTATTGTCTAGTTTTGCAAATAATGAATTGAAACAAAAAAACTATACTAAAGCATTAGAGTATGCAATTGAATCAATTCATATTTTTGAGGAATATAATATAAAAGAAAATTTAGGTGGAGCATATTTAATCGCAGCTCATGTATATAATAAATTAGATAGTGAGGTCCTTAGTAAAACTTATTATCAAAAATGCTATAATATAGCCCGATTTAACGATAACTCTAATATGTTAAATACAGTAACTAAGAATCTTGCTGTTGCATTTGAAGAAAATGGGAACAAAAAAATGGCACTTAAGTATTATAAAGAGTTCATTACATATAATGCCCAAAAAAGAGATGATGATGATGTAAAAGAGATCATTAAAATGGAACTAAATGAGAATTATCGAAACAAGGTGATTTTAGATAGTTTGAGTAAGATAAATGAAATTAGTTTACTGAGAGCTGAACATAGTAAAAATGAAGCTGATAGTTTGTATAAAGCATACTTTGCTTACGCAGGAGTCGCAATACTTTCTATAGTACTCATTTTTTTAGTATATTTTTTAGAACAAAAAAGGAAAAGTACTATAATTCTTGGTAAGAAAAATTTAGTAATAGCTCAAGGGCTAAAGGATAAAGAAATTCTTTTAAAAGAGGTACATCATAGGGTAAAAAACAATATGCAGGTGGTTTCCTCTCTTTTAAAACTAAAATCCATAAATACTCCAGATAAATTAGCTAAAATGGCATTAATTGATAGTCAAAAACAAATAGATTCTATGTTATTGGTTCATCAAAAAATATATCAAAACGAGGACTATCAAAGAGTATGTATAGTGGATTACTGTCGGGATATTGTTGCATTACTTTTAAATCCTATTGAAACACAAAAAGATGTTTTTAAAGTTAATGGAGAGGAGTTATTTATTCACATCGAACAAGCACAGACACTTGGTTTTATTATTCATGAACTAATTACAAATAGTATTAAACATGCTTGGAATAAAAAACAACAAAAGCAGATTAAACTTACTTTTGTAAAGTTGAATAATGAGGTTCAATTTGAATATTCAGATAATGGAAAAGGAATGCCAATAGGTTTTAATCTTGAAAAAATAAAATCATTAGGAACAAAGTTGATATACTCGTTGGTTAAACGCCAATTATTAGGACAAATTGAATTCAGTTATAGGGAAGGGGCTTACGTAAACATTAAATTTGATGCAAGATAAAAGAAAGAAAAAGGTATTAGTTGTAGAGGATGATGTATTTATTTCGGAACAACTAAGTGCTATTTTGAAAGATTTAGAATATGATGTACAGGAAATAGCCTTTGATGCCCAAAGTGCTATTGATTCATTAAAAGTAACTCCTCCAGATATAGCCATATTGGATATTAAAATGCATGGTGAAAATCAAGGTTTTGCAATAGCTAAATATATTCGAGATCATATGGATATCCCTTTTATTTTTTTAACCTCTTTTGCTGACGAATCTACGGTAAATGAAGCATCTAAATTAACACCAGATGGCTACTTATTAAAACCATTTAATGAACGGGATATATTTTCAACACTCAATGTTATTTTAAATAAATACGTAAAGAAAATAAAATATCTAGATTTAAAGATTGGACATAGTGTGCATAAAGTAAATATAGAAGACCTTCTTTGGGTTAAATCCTCTGACAAGTATGTTGAAATTCAAACTAGCCAAAGGACTTATGTAAAGCGCGATGGAATAGAATCTTTTTTAGAGTCCAATAAATTACTTAGGTTAATTCGTGTACATAGATCGTATGCTGTAAGAATAGAGAAAGTAGATAGTATGAATGGTTCAATACTTGTAATAGACAACCAAGAAATACCAATTTCAAAGACTTATGAAAAAGCCTTTAAAAAAAAATATTTATTAAATTAGAAGTCAGTTAAAAATCTTGTAGAAAAAGGTCACTCATTGAGTGACCTTTTTTGTTATGAACGGTGATTATAAACATTATAAAATTATTAATATTTTCTTCTATAAAAAATATTATAGCGAGTTTAAGAAAGTAAATCTCTTTGAAATGTTGCAATATGTTTATTTAAAAAAAGGAATTTATTCATTTACGGACAAAACTATCTAGCTCACGACATTTATTTTTTCATGAATTAGTTAAGTACTAATATTGCAAGCAAATTTTTAAATAAAAAAAGATAATAGTTTTTTGGGGCATCTTTTTTTAGGGGAATTATAAATAAAACAATGCCGCTGTTTAATAACTAACTAAATTAAATTTCATGAAAAAATATTATCTACGGATTATTTTAATAAAGTACTTCCTAATTAGTTTTCCTTAAAAGAAGAAATTATAATCTCTTTTAAATTTAGCTTCCTGTAGAAATTGTATGCATATAGATTTTGACTTTAAAGGAAAAAATAAGTATTCAAAAACAGAATAAACAAATTATGTTTTTTAAAAGTTAAAGAATGATCATGCTATAAAACTTGTCAAATAATGTCATTCATAACAAAATAGTGTCGTTTGTATTCTTTTTTTGGCAAATGAATTACGAAGTATTTATTTCGCTTTTAATTCTTAAATTTTATTGAGTGTAATAGGGAATAGACAATGATTGGTATAAAATATAAATATATGAAGAGGATATTTTCAATAGTCATCGGGTTATTTTTTCAAAGTATTTATTCTAAGTTTTTGAAAGCAGAAACACTTGGTGTAAATCATTTTTTTGGGTGGGTCAAACATTCATTAGCAATGAACAAAAGACCCCGTATAAACCCCCGTTTTTCGTTTATATATGCGAGAATGTTTGGGGAGAATTAAATAAAGAGCTTGTTTTGCAGAATAATTCTGTTCATGCTAACAGGCTTAATAAAACAATAAAAATAAACTTAGGGCAATTTTAGATACGCTACTAATGTTTTTTCTTTTTTAAAAAAAATAGCGTTTTGGGGGGCTGTTTTTTTTAATGATTTTTAGAACCTCCATTAAACATTTTATTAAAATAATAATTAGTCGCTTATTCCAAATAAGCTGCTAAGTTTTTCTTTAAAAGATCTTGTTTTGGGGTCTATATCTTTTAAAGGAAATTTAAAATCGAGACTTTAATAACCTCTAAGATCATTTAAGAACAAAATAAAATTATTTATGAACAAAAGAATTACGTGGACATTATTATTAATGTTATTACTCAATGGCTTCATTATTCACGTAGAGGCTCAAACATTTTCTAAATCAGTAATATCTATTACAGATCAAAATGATTTAATTAAGGAATGCTTAATATTTAAACCATTAAGAGAGAAGATCTCAAAAAAGTTTTTTGCAGAAACTCCAAAATACAATGTTTTGAATCATGGTATAGACTTAAAGGTGTCTTCAAATTTGAGTGTTAACGATAAAAGAATATTTTTTTTAACCAAAGAAAATTTGAGAACTACCAATTCATATTTTTTATTTCATGTAATAAATGTTGAGAAAAAGAAGGCATTTGTAAGGTACTATTTCACCTATAAAGATAAAAATGTGGAAAAAAGAATACCTATAACTATAGATTTTGAAAAAAATAATACAACATGGAATGTTGTCAATTATTCAATTTAAAAATTAAATAAAAATGAAAAAACACATAAAATTTAATTTAAAAATAAAATTAGCACTCTGTTTATTTGCTTTTTTTACAATAGAAATGACTTATTCACAGTGTGCGAATTTTGGTACTGCTGATTCGCAAGATTATGATTGTGATGGAGTTATAAATATTAATGATTTAGACGATGATAATGACGGTATACTTGATACTGATGAATGTACAGTGACTCTGGCAGATACAACGTTTAAATTATTTTCTCCGCCGAATGTATTTAGCCCTAGTAATGATATATGGAATGTGAATGTATCAGGAAATAGTGGTACGACTATAACTTTTAACGGATCTAATTATACTATTCCAGCTTCTGGAGTATTGACTATTCCAGTTACAGGTGCAGAAACCCCTCTTCCAGGTGAAAACGTGGTTGAATCAGGAAAAAGTTTATTAATGACTGCAAGTGAACCTGTAACTATAATTCATGAATTAACAGGTGGAGCTGCAAGTGATTCTTGGGTAGTATTACCAAAATCATTATGGGGCACTAGTTATAGGTTATTTTCATATACTTTTTCGGGTAATGCATTGAATACTCAATATGCTATGATATTGAGTGATTCTGAGGCAAATGATGTTGTAATCAAAAATAAGGCTGGTGTTGTTCAAAAAAGTTTTACTTTAAACACAGGTCAAAGTTATCTTCAATCAGGTTTGGCTCTAGATATGACCGGTTGGACAGTTACTTCTACAAGTGAAATAGGAGTAATTGTAGGGGTTAATTGTGCTAATTCAGGAAGTGGAGCGTGTGATAATATAGACGAAATGTTATTACCTACAAGTTTTTTAGGTGATAAATATTATGTTCCAAATGGTGCTAATAACACAACTTATGTTATGGCTGAGGAAGCAGGAACAACAGTTACTATTGATGGAGTTTTAGTAACAACTTTGGCTAACCCTGGAGATGTGTATTCATTTGATGTATTAGTAACGGATTTAAAAGTTTTAGAAACAAGTTCTGATGTTACAGTATGGCAATTAAGCCCAAATAATACAGATCCTGCTTGGTTATTGGTGTTGGATGAAGATAAAGCTGTGAAAAACTTTAATTTTAGTATACCTTCTTCAATGACATCTTCTAATATTTTGTCATTAATTGTTCCTACTGTAGATACTTCATTAATTAGATATAATGGAAACCCAGTAGTAGGTTGGACTCCATATCCAAGTGAGCCGAGTACTTCTTACGTTGAGATAACAGGAATTGCAGCTTCAGCATCTGTTAGTGTTACTTCAACTACTAATGGAGTTCAAATATTATCTTCATATGTTGGTACAGGATCTTCGATTACGAATTCTACAGCTCCATCTATAGGGAGTTTTAATCTGACTACTGGTATGGGGTCAGGCTCCTTTGTTAACTGTGCTGATACAGATAATGATGGAACACCAAATTATTTTGATGTTGATTCTGATGGAGATGGTTGTAGTGATGCAAATGAAGCTTATGGTTTGGCTACTGCAGATGGAGCTGATGGTAATATGTATTATGGAGTTGGTGCCCCTCCTGCCGTTAATCCAGATGGAACGGTTATTGGAGCATCATACACAGGAACAACTACGGCTGTTACAAGTCCTCCTTTAGCTAATATAACGACTCAACCATTAGATCAGTCAACTGATGTAGCAGGTAGTGCAACAATTTCAGTTATTGTATCAGGTGGTACTCCGTCTTTTCAATGGCAAGAGAGTACCGATGACGGAGCTACTTGGTCAGATATAGTTAATGGAGGTATTTATTCAAATGCTACTACTGCTTCTTTAACATTAACAGGAGTAACAGCTTTAATGGACGGGTATGATTATCAAGTAGAAATAGAAGACCCTAGTTCAGTATGTACGAGTATATTTTCTTCTTCTGCGAATCTATGTTTAGTTTCAACATCTAGCGCAGCACTAAGTCAAACTTGTGGTTTAGTAACAGTTGTTGGAAATGTACCAGTATTAGGAACTGGAACGTGGAGTATAGTAAGTGGAATAGGGGGGAGTTTTGCATTAGCTACAAATCCAACAACAACATTTTCAGGAGTGGATGGAACTGCTTATGTTTTAAGATGGACAGTTACGAATACTACATGTTCTACTACTTTTGATCTAAATGTTACTATTATTGCAGATTTAATATCGCCAGTAGCAGACGTAGCTGTATTGGCAGATGTAACCGCAGAATGTAGTGTAACAAGTTTAACAGCACCAACTGCAACAGATAATTGTGCAGGAATGGTAGTTGTAACAAATGATGCAAGTTTACCAATCTCAGGCGAAGGAACAACAACAGTTGTAACTTGGACTTATGACGACGGAAACGGAAATACAAATACACAAACACAAAATGTGGTTATTGACGATGTAACTGCACCAGTAGCAGACGTAGCTGTATTGGCAGATGTAACCGCAGAATGTAGTGTAACAAGTTTAAACGCACCAACTGCAACAGATAATTGTGCAGGAATGGTGACTGTAACTAATGATGCAAGTTTACCAATATTAGGTGAAGGAACAACAACAGTTGTAACTTGGACTTATGATGATGGAAATGGAAATACAAGTATTCAATTGCAAAATGTGGTTATAGATGATGTAACTGCACCAGTAGCAGACATAGCAATATTAGTGGATGTAACGGCAGAATGTAGTGTAGCAAGTTTATCAGCACCAACCACAACAGATAATTGTATAGGAATGATAACAGCAACTAGTGATGCAATTTTACCAATCTCAGGCGAAGGAACAACAACAGTTGTAACTTGGACTTATAATGATGGAAATGGAAACACGAGTATTCAGTTACAAAATGTTATTATTGATGATATTACTGCGCCAGTAGCAGACGTAGCAGTATTGGCAGATGTAACAGCAGAATGTAGTGTAACGAGTTTAAGCTCACCAACTGCAACAGATAATTGTGCAGGAATGGTAATTGTAACTAACGATGCTGTATTACCAATTACTACTCAAGGAACAACAGTAGTTACTTGGACTTATGATGATGGAAACGGAAACACAAGTACACAAACACAAAATGTGGTTATTGATGATGTAACTGTACCAGTGGCAGACGTAGCTGTATTGGCAGATGTAACAGCAGAATGTAGTGTAACAAGTTTAGTAGCACCAACTGCAACAGATAATTGTGCAGGAATGGTAGTTGTAACAAATGATGCAAGTTTACCAATTTCTGGAGAAGGAACAACAACAGTTGTAACTTGGACTTATGATGACGGAAACGGAAACACAAGTATTCAATTACAAAATGTTATTATTGATGATGTAACTGCACCAGTAGCGGATGTAGCTATATTGGCAGATGTAACAGCAGAATGTAGTGTAACAAGTTTAACAGCACCAACAGCAACCGATAATTGTGCTGCAATGGTAACTGTAACAAATGATGCAAGTTTACCAATATCAGGCGAAGGAACAACAACAGTAGTTACTTGGACTTATGATGATGGAAACGGAAACACAAGTATACAAACACAAAATGTGGTTATTGACGATGTAACTGCACCAGTAGCTGACGTAGCTGTATTGGCGGATGTAACGGCAGAATGTAGTGTAACGAGTTTAAGCGCACCAACAGCAACAGATAATTGTGGAGGAATGGTAACTGTAACTAATGATGCAAGTTTACCAATTACTACTCAAGGAACAACAGTTGTAACTTGGACTTATGATGATGGAAATGGAAATACAAGTACACAAACACAAAATGTGGTTATTGATGATGTAACTGCACCAGTGGCAAACGTAGCTGTATTGGCAGATGTAACAGCAGAATGTAGTGTAACAAGTTTAAGCGCGCCAACTGCAACAGATAATTGTGGAGGAATGGTAGTTGTAACAAACGATGCAAGTTTACCAATATCAGGAGAAGGAACAACAACAGTAGTTACTTGGACTTATGATGATGGAAATGGAAATACAATTACACAAACACAAAATGTGGTTATTGACGATGTAACTGTACCAGTAGCTGACGTAGCTGTATTGGCAGATGTAACTGCAGAATGTAGTGTAACAAGTTTAGTAGCACTAACTGCAACAGATAATTGTGGAGGAATGGTAACTGTAACTAATGATGCAAGTTTACCAATTACTGCTCAAGGAACAACAGTAGTTACTTGGACTTATGATGACGGAAACGGAAATACAAGTACACAAACACAAAATGTAGTTATAACAGATGTAACTGTACCAATAGTATTAGTTCAAAATATAACGATTAGTTTAGATGATTTAGGAGAAGGAAGCATTATACCATCTGATATAGATAATGGAAGTTCTGATAATTGTAGTTTCACTTTATCTCTTGATATAGATACATTTGATTGTTTTAATATTGGTAATTACAATGTCGTATTAAGTGCTGAAGATATCGGAGGAAATATTTCTACAGCAACAGCAATAGTTACTATTATTGGAGATGATAATGATAACGATGCAATTGTAGATGCTTGTGATGAAGATGATGATAATGATGGTGTTTTAGATGATGATGATAACTGTCATTGGACCTATAACCCTGATCAAGTAGATTTAGATCAAGATAATATTGGAGATTTATGTGATGATTTTGTAGATATTATAGTTACTGCAAATGATACAATTACACCAAACGGCGATGGATTTAATGATACTTGGCATATTGCAAATTTATGGAGATACCCTAATGCAATAGTAAAAGTATTTAATAGGCATGGTGTTAAAGTGTTTGAAGGAAGAAATTATAAAAATGATTGGAATACTGAATCAACAGAAGGTGGTAATGGAAAATTACCAGTAAATTCATATTATTACACCATTGATTTAAATCAACCAGAATTTGGAAAATATGGAGTAACTCCTATTACTGGTTGGATGTATATCAACTATTAATATATCATTAAAAAAAATATAAGCTTACTACGTAGAATTGCTTAGTAAGCTTAATAAAAAGAAAATATAGATGAAAAAAATATATAAACTAGCAGGTGTTTTTGCTTTGTTGTTTTCAGTAAGTTCGGTAGCACAACAAACTCCAGAATATACATTTTGGCGTCAAA
>Ga0209291_1000305_pt1 | contig 48335 bp, 46 predicted proteins | sample GOMGulsemesocosm_FD_184633 | JGI IMG/M metagenome (GOLD analysis project Ga0209291, IMG submission 184633) | Methane-oxidizing microbial communities from mesocosms in the Gulf of Mexico - GOM9B Gulf of Mexico (SPAdes) (version 2) | ecosystem: Environmental > Aquatic > Marine > Cold seeps...
CGCCACTATCTGGGATGCTTCATGCGATAATTATTCTGGTGATTGTGCTGTGGGCGGGAGAGTTTACAGCGTACATTCCTATTGCTGTATTAGGTGCCATCTTAACCAATGTTGGCATAAATATTATTGATTGGCGTTTCTTAAAGCGTATTCATCAGATCCCGCCGTTTAGTGTTGGTTTAATGTTCATTACAATGGTGCTGTCGGTGATGATTGATTTAGTCACAGCGGTAATAATTGGGGTGTTCTTAGCAAACCTTGTCACGATTAGGCGTTTATCTGAAATACAACTCGATAATCTCAAACTCTATGCTGACGGGGATTGTGAAACGCTAACGGCAGATGAACAGCTTGTGTTTAATCAAGTCGCTACAAATGTCGTGTTACTAACGATTTCTGGTCCTATTGGTTTTGGTGTTGCACGGGGGCTTAAACAAAGCGTCGCACAGCTCGATAGCACTAAAACACTACTGATTGATTTTACCGATGCACGTCTAGTGGGAATAACCAGTACCATTGCCATTGAAGACATCATCTTAGATTGTAAAAACAAAGGGCAACAGATTTTTCTATCCAGTATCTGCCCGCGGGTAAATAAAGACTTAACCAAGATTAAATTATTGCAGAAAATTAAACCAGCGCATGTCTTTAAAACACGCCTTGCCGCGCTAAAATATATGACGACGATACAAGGTTAATCAAACCTTAATCAGGCGAAACTAAAGAGGTGGCAGGAAATAGTATCTTCAACTATATTTATAGCTATATCGGAATAGGTATTACACCTCAATTGAAAATAAAAAAGGAAGCAAGATGAAGAAATTATTAGGGTTATCGTTTGTTGTGATGTTTATGGTTGGTTGTGCACCGGAAGTGGGCAGTGAAGCTTGGTGTGAGGCGTTGAAAGAGAAACCTAAAGGTGATTGGACTGCATCAGAAGCGAAAGACTTTGCTAAGCATTGTATTTTTTAATCGCGACTAGCGATACTAGAGCGAAAAAAGGGGGATTTATCCCCCTTTTTACTGCTTAATTTTTTACCATCGACTCTAATTCAGAGGCGCGTAAGGTCGAGCTTTCGCTGACACTTTGTGCCATGGTGACGACTTCGCCGATACTGGTGCTAACATTTCTAGATGTTATCGATACTTCATCTGTATTGCCGGCTATTTCTGCCGTGACTGTTGATTGTTGCTTCGATGTCGTGGCAATCGTTTCTACTTTTGATGCGACATCCTTGGCGCGATCGATGATTTTATTTAACACTTGCGATACTTTCGCTGAAAGCTCTATCCCTTGAGTCACTTTGTCGCGACCAATACCAATGCTCTCAACCGCAATATCTGTATCATTACGCATTGACTCAATCGCTTTCTCTACATCGCCGGTAGCCTCAGTTGTACGACTTGCTAATTGTCTAACTTCATCGGCGACGACCGCAAAACCGCGGCCTTGTTCGCCTGCGCGTGCTGCTTCGATAGCTGCATTAAGCGCGAGTAGGTTGGTTTGTTCTGCAATACCTCTGATAACACTTAGAATTCCCTCAATTTGTTTGCTTTGCAGGCTCAATGACTCTATTGAGGTGGCACTATTGTTAAAGGCATCACTGATCGCGTTCATTTGCGACAATGAGGTATCAACCAAGCCACCACCTTGTTCGGCAATATCAAGTGATTGCTCAGCGCTCGCCGCTGCTTCAAGACTATGATTTGACACCTCTGACGCCGATGCTGACAACTCTTCAATGGCAGAAGCAATAAGATTCATTTGCTCGACTTGCAAGTTGATATTACCGGACATTTCAGAGTTTGCATGGAAAATGTTTTGTGCATCAACTGAGACTGTTTTCATCGATTTAGCAGTGGCGATAAGGGTTTTCTTTAGCGAATCGCTCATGGTATTAACCGCTGTGGTTAGTTCACTGATCTCATCTTTGCCATGAACGATGAGCTGAGCGGTAGAGAGGTCATTGTTAGCGATGTTGCGGGCCTTATTAAGTAGCGGCATTAGTCTGCTTAATAAATTATTGCTAAACCAATAAGCAATACCTACCGAAATAATGAACGAAAGAATACCGCTAATGATCAAACTGGCATATTGATTATCTGACGTATCGTTAAGCAATGCAATGTCAGCGGCCAGTAATTTATCCTGCGAGCTCCGCATCTTATTTAGTTCAGCTAATGCAGACGCTGCAAGCGGTGCCGCTTCGGTGCCAAGAATGTAATTCGCTTGATTCCAATCTGTTGCGCTGCGTAAATCAAACATTCGTGCTGGCAATCCTGAAAATTCGCCACGAACCGTTTGATATTGCTGCCATGCTTCACGTTGCGTAGTATTAAATAACCGTGTATATCTGCTGTTTATCAAATCAAAACGCTGTTGGTTTACTTGCCATTTAGCCTCGAAATTACGTTTAAATTGCATGTCTCCAGACAATAAATAGGCCCGAATATTGGCTAAGCATATCGCAAAAGAACCACGAGAATCTGCTAATAGTTTAAGCAATGTCTTGCGATCATTGGTTGCGCTAAGTGTAGCCTCTGTATCAATTATGGTGGTTAAACTGGTCAGTATGATGCCTGCTCGTGGTGCCGCATCGGTAAGTAACAGCTGGTAGGACGGTATATTGGCACCAGATTGTGCCATGTCTTCAACTTTTTTCTGGGCAACTTTAAAGTGAGCTAGATGCTCTTTAAGTAATTTTAATGTTCTAACGTTATTTGGGTCCGTCCAGTTTTGCGATAGACGAGTAAATGTCGCGACATTTTGGTCAATCAGTTGCCAAGCGTCCTGGCGTTGTTCTTTCATTATTTGAGCTTTCTCAGGCACATTACCTAAGATCATGTAGCCACGTAATGCCGCTAACGATTTATTGATGCCATTGACGATATCTTTGCCAGCATTAACACTGGTAAAACGCAATTGAGTGATGCGATTATTAATATTATCAACTTTGCTAATACTGCTGAGATTGAATGCGCTGGTAATTAATAAAAGAAGAAATATTCCCCCAAAACTAATCGACAGTTTGATCCTCAATGACGTATTCATACACTAATCCTTGTCTGTAAATCGTTATTCGTAATTCCTAACTTAGAGTACAACTATAGTGTTGGCAATAGCTAGAATCGTCTTTAAGACCTTCGTGCATTAGCAATTAGTCTAATAGGTGACCAATGTTTGATCTAAATCAATGTTTGTTTTTTGGCCGATTTTAAGACGGGATTAATCGCTTATCGCAAAATTAATAGGGGGAGGTAATATTTTTTACCTAATATATGAGGTGTATATGCAAATGATAAAACCAACGGCTGGTATTTGATGGGCTTAAACCAGAGAGGAGTTAGGCAATGCATGGCTACATTGCCTATAATCGCTTGTTACAGGAATTAAACGTCCATTACCGCGACATTTTTCGGCACAATAAGTTTACCGGCTGTTTTAGCAATAATCTCATCAACGCTAACATCAGGCGCTCGCTCTAAAAGATGAAAAGCGCCATCTTTTATTTCCAGCACGGCAAGATCGGTCACCACTTTCTTGATACATTGCGCGCCGGTTAACGGCAAGGTGCAGGCATCCAATATCTTAGAATTGCCTTTTTTGTCAGCGTGCATCATCGTGACAATGATATTGTCTGCGCCAGCGACTAAGTCCATCGCGCCGCCCATGCCTTTAATCAGTTTTCCTGGGATCATCCACGAGGCGATATTGCCACTAACATCCACTTCAAATGCGCCAAGTACCGTTAAATCAACATGACCGCCACGGATCATCGCAAAGCTTTCTGCCGATGAAAAAAGTGATGCGCCAGTGGCCATAGTGACGGTTTGCTTGCCGGCGTTAATGAGATCGGCATCGACTTCATCTTCTAACGGGAATTGCCCCATGCCCAGTAAACCATTTTCCGATTGCAGCATCACTTCCATGCCATCAGGGATATAGTTGGCAACGAGCGTAGGGATGCCGATACCAAGGTTGACGTAATAACCATCTTGTAGCTCTTGCGCGATGCGCTTAGCGATCTGTTCTCTTGAAAGTGCCATGTTTATCCCTCTCTCACGGTGCGTTGTTCGATACGTTTTTCAAACGTGCCTTGAATCACTCTGTCAACATAAATGCCCGGGGTGTGGATATGCGCAGGGTCAAGCTCGCCCGCTTCAACAATTTCTTCCACCTCAACCACGGTGATTTTTCCAGCAGTTGCCATCATCGGGTTAAAATTCATCGCTGTGTTGCGATAAACAAGGTTACCCATGGTGTCCGCTTTCCATGCTTTAACAAGCGCGAAATCGCTGGTTAGTGCAGGTTCAAGCACGTAATGACGACCGTCAAATTCACGTGTCTCTTTACCGTCGGCGACCGGTGTTCCGTAGCCAGTGGCGGTATAAAATGCTGGAATACCAGCACCACCGGCACGAATTTTCTCGGCGAGTGTTCCTTGTGGCGTTAACACCACTTCGAGCTCACCAGAGAGCATTTGTGATTCAAACAACGCATTTTCACCAACATACGAGGCGAAAATTTTGGCGATTTGTTTCTTTTGTAATAACAGGCCCAATCCAAAGTCATCAACCCCTGCATTATTAGAAATACAGGTAAGTCCTTTGACGCCCATGTCGCGCATCTTGATGATCAGGTTCTCGGGGATGCCACATAAGCCAAACCCGCCGACCATTAAGGTCATGTTATCGGTTAGACCTGCTAAAGCCTCGTCGTATGTGGTAACGACTTTATTTAATCCTGCCACAGTATTCTCCTTAACTAGACGCTTTGAGCGCCATCGATACTTTTGAGTTAGGTTGCTTGCCAAGTGCTTGGCTAATTGCCCAGCCCGCCTCGCATAGCTTGTTTAAATCGACGCCATGGGTGATCCCAAGGCCGTTTAACATATAAATTAGCTCTTCGGTGGCGACATTGCCCGATGCGCCTTTAGCGTACGGACAACCGCCAAGACCTGCAACGGCGCTATCAACGACACCGATGCCCATTTCAAGTGCACTAAAAATATTAGCAAGCGCTTGACCGTAGGTGTCGTGAAAGTGCACCGCAAGTTTTTCGACAGGCACTAATTTAGCGACTTCTTCGAGCATCGTCTTTACTACCATGGGAGTACCTACGCCCACTGTGTCACCTAAACTTATCTCATAACATCCCATATCAAGGAGCTCGCGCGCAACGGTTGCCACTTTCTTTGGCGCAATATCACCATCATAAGGACAGCCTAAAACGCAGCTAACATAACCACGAACCTTAAGGTTGTGGGATTTCGCTAGCGCCATTAGCGGCTCAAAACGGGCGATTGATTCGGCTATCGAGCAATTAATGTTTTTTTGACTAAAGCCTTCAGAAGCGGCGGCAAACACAGCGACTTCATCGGCGCCTGCAGCAATGGCGGCTTCGAGCCCTTTTAAATTAGGGGTCAATGCAGCATAAGTGACGCCATCTTTTCGCTGGATCTTGGCAAATACTTCGCCGCTATCTGCCATTTGTGGCACCCATTTGGGGGACACAAAACTGCCCGTTTCAATCGACGTTAAACCGCTATCGCTTAAGGCATTAACCAGCGCGATTTTATCGTCAAGGGTAACGGATTTTTCATTTTGCAGACCGTCGCGCGCGCCTACTTCAACAATTTTTACAAACGCAGGAAGACTCATTTATTACTCCTTGGCCTCAAGTTCAACCAGTTGTTCACCGTCTTTGACCATATCACCGCTGGCAAAGAATACCTCGCTGACCACGCCATCAAACGGGGCGCTAATCGCATATTCCATTTTCATCGCTTCCATGATCACCAGTACATCACCGGCTTTAACCTGCGCACCAGCAATGGCTGCAACTTCAACAATGGTCCCGTTCATTGGTGCCACTAACTTATCATCGCTGTCATTGGCATCAAAGTCATTAGCACTGGCAACTTTTCGCTCAAAGTGATAAATATCCTTTTTGATAAACAGTGAAATTTTCGTGCTCGTGATATCGAGTAATGTTGATAATTTATGGCCATTAATGGTGGTGGTTAGCACATCTCCATTAAGCGTTGCATCGACGATGTACTGCTCGCCATCGAGCTCAAATTGATAACTCGTGCCTTGGCTAACAACGTTAATACAATATGGTGTGCCTTGCTCATCATTGAACTCAATGACATGAGAACAATCTTCATTTAAGCGCCAGCCGTCAACACTGTGCCACGGTGAATAGGGATCGTGTTGCTGCACTTTTGCACTGGCATTGACAGGTTGTTGCGATAACACACACGCCAGCGCCGCTTGAATTTGTACCTGATGGCTCACGCTTGGCGCCGCGTTGAACAACAAGGCTTGGTGTTTTTCTATAAAACCAGTATCTAATTCAAGGGCTTTAAAGGGCTTGGCGGACACAAGATTAGCGAGAAAGCCTAAGTTAGTTTTTAAGCCGCCAATACGATAATCCGTTAATGCGCGCTCCATTCTTGCAATCGCCAGTTCACGGGTTTGATCCCACACGATTAATTTAGCAATCATCGGATCGTAAAAACTACTGACTTCATCCCCTTGAACCACACCTGTATCAACGCGTACATGCTTTGATGGCGCAGGTTGTTTGAGGTAATTGAGTGTGCCAGTGGCGGGTAAAAATTCGTTGTCTGGATCTTCGGCGTAGACGCGCACTTCGATTGCATGACCGTTCACCGTAACTTGCGCTTGGCTTAATGGTAGCGTTTCGTTGTTGGCGATTTTTAATTGCCACGCGACTAAATCAAGGCCGGTCACCATTTCGGTGACTGGGTGTTCTACCTGCAACCGGGTATTCATTTCCATGAAATAAAATGAACCATCTTCGTCATACAAGAACTCAACCGTACCAGCACCTTGATAATTGATCGCTTGGGCTGCTGCAACGGCGGCATCCCCCATTGCTGTGCGTGTTGCATCAGGCAGGTTTGGTGCTGGCGCTTCTTCGATAACTTTTTGATGACGACGCTGGATTGAACAATCACGTTCTGATAAGTAAATTCCATTGCCGTGATTGTCACAAAACACCTGAATTTCTACGTGACGAGGTTTAGTGAGGTAGCGCTCAATGAGCATTTTGTCGTTACCAAACCCAGCAATGGCTTCACGTTTGGTTGAGGCGAGGGCAGCATCGAACTCATCTTCGCTCCACACCACGCGCATGCCTTTACCACCGCCGCCATAAGCTGCTTTTAGCAACTGAGGATAGCCAATTTCAACCGATTGCTGTTTTAAGAACGCTGGATCTTGCTCGTCGCCGTGATAACCAGGGACCAGTGGAACTCCAGCATCGGTCATTATCTCTTTTGCCGCACTTTTTGAACCCATCGCATCAATCGCTTCAACAGGCGGGCCAATAAAGGTGATGTCATTATCTAAACACGACTGTGCTAACGCGACATTTTCAGACATAAAGCCGTAGCCCGGGTGAATGGCTTGCGCGCCGGTTTGTTTAGCCGCAGCCAGAATGTTATCCATCTTCAGGTATGAATCTTTTGATGGCGATGGCCCGATGTAAACGGCTTCATCGGCTTTTTTAACATGCAGCGCATTTTTGTCGGCGTCGCTGTAAAGAGCGACACAGCTAATGCCCATTTGATGGGCGGTGTCGATGATGCGACACGCTATTTCGCCGCGATTCGCTATGAGGATTTTATTAAACATTATTATCACCTTTCAGCCACGCTGGCATGCGTTTATCTAGGAAAGAACTTAGGCCTTCTTGACCTTCTTCGGACACTCTAATTGCTGCAATGCGCTCGCTGGTACCATCGATAAGTTTGTCGTTGATGGGTTGGTTTGCGACAAAATCAATCAGTGATTTTGCTTGAGACATTGCTGATGGGCTGTTTTGGAGTAACGATTCGATAATCGGCGCAGCGGCACTCTCTAAGTCATCACTAATCTCATGAATTAGCCCAAAGTTTAACGCTGCTGGCGCTTTAAATCGCTCGGCGGTTAAGAAATAACGCTGCGCTTGACGCTTGCCCATAGCGGCAACCACATACGGGCTAATCACCGCAGGGATAAGCCCTATTTTTACTTCGCTTAAACAAAAGCTAGCACGCTCATTGGCGATGGCAATATCACAACAGGCCACTAACCCCACCGCGCCGCCAAATGCTGCCCCTTGCACTAAGGCTATGGTTGGCTTGGTGCAGTTGGCGATCTTGTTCATTAGTGTTGCTAATACGCCAGCATCATCAATGTTTTCTTGATAATTCTTAGTCGCCATCGAACGCATCCAGTTGAGATCGGCCCCGGCACTAAAGTTTTTACCGTTTGAGCGCAGCACCACAACGCGGGTACTGCTCGATTGCTGTGCATGCTCAAAGGCGCTAATGAGCTGTGAAATCATCACATCGTCAAAGGCATTGTGAACCTCTTCGCGAAGCATCGTGATGGTGGTAACGCCATTGTCGCTAAAGTCTGTACTTACGTAATGTGTCATCATCATTCCTACATTCTAAAGATACCGAAACGGGTATCCTCGATTGGGGCGTTAAGGGATGCACTAATGGCAAGGCCAAGTACTTGACGAGTCTGGGCTGGATCGATGATGCCATCATCCCATAAACGGGCACTGGCGTAATAAGGGCTACCTTGCTGTTCGTATTGCTCAATGATTGGCGCTTTAAACTCAGCTTGCTGCGCCTCACTCATCGACTCGCCTTTACGGGCTAAACCATCTTGTCGTACTTGGTTTAGTACGCCGGCAGCTTGCTCGCCCCCCATCACGGAAATACGTGAGTTTGGCCACATCCACATCATGGTCGGATCAAATGCGCGTCCACACATGCCGTAATTTCCCGCGCCATAACTGCCACCGATTAACACGGTGAATTTAGGCACATTGGCACAAGAAACAGCGGTCACCATTTTGGCACCATGTTTGGCGATGCCTTCGGCTTCATATTTTTGACCAACCATAAAACCGGTAATATTTTGTAAGAACACCAATGGAATTTTGCGCTGACAACACAATTCAATAAAGTGCGCGCCTTTTTGCGCAGATTCTGAAAACAAAATGCCGTTGTTGGCAACAATCCCCACGGGATAACCATGAATGCGCGCAAAGCCACACACTAAGGTCGCGCCGTAATATTGCTTAAATTCATCAAATTCTGAACCATCAACCACGCGGGCTATCACTTCTTTAACATCGAATGGTTTTTTTAAGTCGGTGCCCACGATGCCATAGAGTTCTTTGGCATCATAAAGTGGTTCAACGCTGGGGAGTACACTTAAATTTGGTTGCTTAACATGATTAAGACGCGTGATGGCCTGACGCACAAGTTGCAATGCATGCTCATCATTTTGGGCGTAGTGATCCGCCACCCCCGAGATTTTACAATGGACATCGGCGCCGCCTAGATCTTCGGCGCTCACCACTTCACCGGTTGCTGCTTTGACTAACGGCGGTCCTGCTAGAAATATTGTCCCTTGCTCTTTAACGATAATTGACTCATCTGCCATGGCTGGCATGTAAGCGCCGCCCGCGGTACACAGTCCCATTACGGAAGCGATTTGTGGAATACCTTTGGCGGACATTTGTGCTTGATTAAAGAAAATACGGCCGAAATGATCTCTATCAGGGAACACTTCATCTTGACGAGGTAAAAATGCGCCGCCTGAGTCAACAAGATAGATGCAGGGCAGGTGACAACGCTCTGCGATATCTTGCGCCCGTAAATGTTTTTTCACCGTTAGCGGGTAGTAGGTGCCGCCTTTAACAGTGGCATCATTGGCTAAAATCATGCATTCAACGCCAGCAACGCGGCCGATCCCGGCAATGACGCCAGCGCTTGGGACATAATCTTCGTAACACTGCCACGCGGCAAATTGGCTAAGTTCTAGAAATGGTGAGCCTTGATCTAACACGCTATTAACGCGATCTCGCGCAAGCATTTTGCCACGTGATTGATGACGTGCTTGGGCTACTTCGCCGCCCCCTTGTTTTAAGGTCTCGATGTTTTGATGCAGTTCGTCAACAAGCTCGCTCATGGCGTTACTTTTTTCGACAAATTCAGCACTACGGGTATTTATTTTGCTATTAATGACTGGCACGAGTTCTCTCCTGTGACCTTGAGGCTAGGGATCGCTAATTGGATGCGCCGAAGAAGACTTCGGCGCTAATCGTTTCTATTATTTTGATTCGGCGAACAGTTCGCGGCCGATAAGCATACGGCGAATTTCAGAGGTGCCAGCACCAATTTCATACAACTTCGCGTCACGTAATAGGCGACCGGCGGCAAACTCATTGATATAGCCATTGCCACCGAGTAGTTGAATGGTGTCTAACGCCATTTTTGTGGCGAGCTCTGCGGCATACAAGATCGTACCAGCACTGTCTTTACGGGTGGTTTCACCGCGTTCACAAGACTTTGCAACGTTGTAAGCATAACTCTTTGCGGCGTTCATTTGGGTGTACATGTCGGCTATCTTACCTTGTACTAATTGGAATTCACCAATGGCTTTGCCAAACTGAACACGGTCATGAACATAAGGAACCACCAAGTCCATACACGCATCCATAATGCCCAATGGGCCGCCTGTTAGCACGACACGTTCATAATCTAGACCGCTCATTAATACTTTAACACCTTGGTTTAAGCCGCCAAGGATGTTCTCTTCAGGCACCTCACAGTCTTGGAATACTAATTCACAGGTATTTGAACCGCGCATACCGAGCTTGTCGAGTTTTTGTGCTTGGCTGAAGCCTTTAAAGCCACGTTCGATAATGAAAGCGGTGATACCATGAGGTCCTTTGTCTAAATCAGTTTTGGCATAGACAACATAGGTATGAGCGTCTGGACCGTTGGTGATCCACATTTTAGTGCCGTTTAGAATGTAACGGTCGCCTTCTTTACGGGCGCTTAGTTTCATCGAGACAACATCAGAACCAGCATTAGGCTCACTCATCGCGAGTGCGCCAATGTGCTCGCCGCTCACAAGTTTTGGTAGGTATTTTTCTTTTTGCGCTTGGCTGCCGTTGCGATGAATTTGATTAACACAAAGGTTAGAATGGGCACCGTAGCTAAGGCCTACGGAGGCGCTGGCGCGACTGATTTCTTGCATGGCGATAACATGGGCGGTGTAGCCCATATCCACGCCGCCAAACTCTTCTGATACGGTGATACCTAATAAGCCCATATCACCAAACTTTCGCCATAAATCCGCAGGAAATTGATTGTCTAAATCGATTTGCTCTGCCCGTGGTGCAATTTCGCTTTGTGCGAATGCGTTAACGGTTTCGCGTAACATGTCGTTTGTTTCGCCAAGGCCAAAATTAAGTGAACTAAATGTAGATATCATGGGGGCTCCTAGTGCAATAACGCACTGTTGTGAGCCGGGGTTAGCGGCTCGTTATGTCTTTTAATTCGCTTTTACAGCGAGTTTCAACCGAGCTCAGTTCCATGAGTACAACTGTAATATCTTCCATCTGTTGTTGAAGGTGTTGTTTTTTTTCTTCAATCAACGACAGCATGGTTTCAAGTTGTTGGGCACTCGAGCTATGGGCATCGTATAAATCAAATAAACGGCGTGTTTCGGCGAGTGAAAAACCAAGACGCTTACCGCGTAATATTAATTTCAGGCGTACTCTATCTTGCGCGTTATAGATACGGGTTTGACCGCGTCTGCTCGGGCAGATCAAACCTTGATCTTCATAAAAGCGAATACTACGTGTTGTCACATCAAATTCTTTGGACAAATCGCTAATAGAAAATGTTTTTTGTGTATCCATAAAGGTGACACTCCTGAAGTTGGTTATACGTTACTTGAAGTTTACGTAAAGGTAAAGTATTTTTGTGGGCGTATGGAATGGATTCATGGTTATCCTTATCCATCGCTCGAGTTATAACCCTGATTATAAAGGCTTGTGTGGGAATTTCCAGTTTAGGTCATACTTTAGCGTTAACTTTAACGTGTTAGTTACATAAGGTGGTGTTTAAATTGATCGTGTTAACTGTGAATAAGTAATGACCACGGAAGGAATATAGCTCGCTGTTTAGTGCAGAATTGGACGCGCGAGTACCCGATTCACGTACAGTTTTATTTTTCTTTTAAACTGGCAACGGTTTCAGATACATTCTTAGCGCCAACTTGTATATCATCAACAACGTCAGACGCTTCGGTGATTTGTGTTTTACTTTGATGCAACAAATCAGACACGTGCGTCATACCTTGTTGGACACTGGTTGTTACGTTACGGTTGTTAGCCACGACAGTGGCAATTTCATCTGTGGATTTAGTGGTGCGTGAAGCGAGCTGCCGAACTTCATCGGCTACGACCGCAAAACCGCGTCCTTGTTCACCTGCACGAGCAGCCTCAATCGCGGCGTTCAATGCTAAAAGATTGGTTTGATCTGCAATGCCTTGAATCGTTGATACAATAGATTCGATACTTTCTGATTGCGCATTGAGTTTTGCAACTTTATCCGAAGTATCAGATGCTTTGTCTGATATTTCATTGGATATTTTAACCGATGATTTTAGTAACTGTGATGCATCTTGTGCAATTTTAGCTGTTTCAATAGAGGTGTCGTAAGCGACAACTGATGCTTCGCTAACAGCTTGCTCTCGCTTTATATTTTTAGTGATATCACTGGCAAATTTAATTACTTTTACAACGTTATTATTACTATCAAAGATAGGGTTATAGGTAGCTTCTAACCAAATCGTTCTGCCTTGGCTATCTTGGCGTAAAAACTGGCCGGACTTAAACTCCCCTTGCTGAAGACTCTGCCAAAAATCCGGGTTTTCCTTATAAAAAGACTCATCACAGAACATCTTATGATGTTTACCTACGATTTGCTTTAAATCATAACCTACCGTTGTTGTGAAGTTCTTGTTCGCTGTGATAATTGTACCGTCTGGTTCAAACTCAATGATTGCTTGTGAGCAGTTTAACGCATCGATTATCGCTTCTTTTTCATTGGCTTCAATAATATCTTTTGTAACGTCGGCGGCTATTTTCATCACCTTAATTACTTTATCATCTTGCATAACAGGAAAGTAAGTGGCTTCTAGCCAAATCACTTGTCCTTGCTTATTGCGACGTTCAAAGGTGCCGGTATTTGATACTCCATTACGTAGGGTTTGCCAAAAATCCTTATATTCTTGGCTATTAGTGTATGATTTTTCGCACATAGCTCGATGGTGCTGACCAACGACTTCATCTTTTTGGTAGCCAGTTATATGTAAAAACAGATCATTAACATCAATTATAATTCCATCAGGTGTGAATTCTATTAGAGCGACACTTCGATTAATTGCATTGAAAATAGCTAGAGAATCAGATAGTAATTGTTGGGTGGTAAATAGTTTGTTCTTGAGTTTTGTATTGAACATATCGACGCTCCTAAATACAAATATTTTAAGGTTGATTGCACTAAAAACTGGTTCATCATGGCTATACTTTAAGCGTAAGATAGCATTAGAATAAAGTCAAATTCGGTGTTGGACTTGATAGTTGAATTATTTGAGAATAGACAGCTGTAATACAAAAAATTAGCTAGTGACCCCCCCTGTTTTTTTGCTAAACTTAGCGTTTCGAATTTGTTAGTTGATTGCAATCGTGGCTGCCCAAACACAACTATTATTGCGCGCTTTTGTCAGAAAGTGCTTTGATGCCTATTTATTAAAAGCGATTATTCGCGATAGTGGCGCGCATCTGTCTCGTAAGGGGCGCTCGCGTCACTGGATCTTGATTGCTGATAGCGCGCAGATTGCTAAGATTATTGAGCAAATAGATAATAGCGAACAAGACAGCTGGCGATGGCTTGCTACCTTGCTTCGAGAGCAGCGGACGATGTTAACGCAAGAGCAAATTCTAGAACATGTAAAACGCAACCCTGCCATTTCTACCAATCAGCTTATCGCGTTAACTGACTGTACGCTCGCTCAGGCACGTAAAGCGCTTGATGATATGGAATGGGCATAAAATACAACACCCGGTTGGGTGATAATAATAACAATGAAAGGTTTATCATGACGATATTAAAACCCTTAACGACTGGCCTGCTGCTAAGTACGGCAACACTATTAACTGGCTGTAATCTAACGCCGGAAGCTTCGACTAATACCAATCAACTTGGTAAAGATGTTTATCAACGAGCTGAGCGGCAATTAAATGCAACAACATCCTCATTAGTGTATGGCGTTGTAGAGCAAGCAAAATGGGTAAATAGAACGACGCTTTCGTATAAAACCCCTGTCGCAGGTGGTTATCGCTTTAAACTTGCCGACGTTAATAAAAAGCGTGTTAATGATGGCTTCGATCATCAAGCAATAGCGCAACTACTCTCCACACCAGAGAATGACTATCAAGCGCATAGCTTGCCATTTTATAGTGTTAGTTACTCCAATAACGCCCAAAAAGTGCGTTTTAGCGTGAGTGACGTTGAATATACTTGCTTAGTGGCGACTTCTGTTTGTGACAAAGACACGGCTAAAGAACGTGCTAGTGGTCAAGTTGTTTCACCTGATGGCAGCCAAGCTGCATTCATTCGCGACCATAATCTGTGGACGGTGAATTTAAAGTCAGGTAAAGAAACACAATTAACGATGGATGGTAAAAAAGATTATGGCTACGGCACAAATAACGCTGGCTGGATCCGTTCTAAAACACCTGTGATGATGTGGTCTCCGGACTCTAAAAAAATTGCCACCTTTAGACAAGATGCACGCCTTGTTGAATCGATGCATTTGGTGAGCACAAACGTTGGCCATCCAACATTAGATAGCTGGAAGTATCCATTACCGGGCGATAATCACATCTTTATGATGGAGCGCTTGGTGATTGATGTCGATAGCGCAAAGACTGTATGGCTCAAAATGGCCGCTGACCATCAACGTTCAACCATCACCGACCACGTTTATAGTCGTGGTAAAATGCTCGATGTCAAATGGAGCGATAACAGTGAGTCAGTTGCTTTTGCATCGGTTAGCCGTGACCATTCAACAGCAACACTGCGCGTCGCAAATCCTAACACCGGTAAAGTGACCACCGTACTTAGCGAGCAAGCAACGACCTTCTTCGAGTCTGGTAAAGGCAAAGTAAACTGGCAGTATTTACCCGAAACCAACGAGGTGATTTGGTTTTCACAGCGTAGTGATTGGGGACACTTATATTTATACGACTTAGGAAGTGGTGAGCTAAAGCAGCAAATCACCACTGGCCAATGGAATGTGCAGCAAGTGCGACACATTGATAAGGCCAATCGCGTCATCTATTTTACTGGCCGCGGTCGTGAGAATAGCGATCCCTATTTTAACTATTTTTATAAAGTGAACATGGATGGTAGCGACTTAACCTTATTAACACCGGAACTTGCCGATCATAAAATTAGCTTAAATCCTGACAATGGCTATTTTTCTGACCGTTTCTCGACCCCGACAACACCAGAAAAATCACAAATAAGAGCCGTTAATGGTGATTTGGTATTGGCGCTCGAAGCCTCAGATATCAGTGCACTAACGGCAACAGACTGGCGCGCGCCAGAGCCGTTTGTGGTGAAAGACAGGTTCGGACAGTTTGATATTCATGGCCTGATGTACAAACCATCGAATTTTGATCCCAGCAAACAATATCCAATCATCAATTACCTTTATCCTGGCCCGCAATCAGGCAGTATACGTGGTCGTTCGTTTAGAGCCTCACGTGGTGATAACCAGGCGATGGCAGAGTTAGGTTTCATCGTTATTGAACTCGATGCGCTGGGTACACCGATGCGCTCTAAGAAATTCCACGAGTTTTACTATGGCAACATGGGCGATAGCGGCGTGCCAGATCAGATTTCAGGCATTAAGCAATTGGCAGCGAAATATTCGTGGCTTGATCTTGACCGCGTCGGTATTTGGGGACACTCTGGTGGCGGTTTTGCGTCAACTAATGCGATTTTAAAGTACCCTGATTTCTACAAAGTTGCGGTAAGTGGTGCTGGCAACCATGACAATCGTAACTATGCCGATCCATGGGGCGAGAAATGGCAGGGCATGTTAAAAGAAAACAGCGATGGCACAACGAACTATGATAACCAAGCTAACCAGTTAGTGGTTGATGGTCTAAAAGGAAAGCTATTACTCGCTCACGGCACATTAGATGATAACGTTCCGCCATTTAATACCTTGATTGTGGTGGACGCTCTGATTAAAGCCAATAAAGACTTTGATTTACTGATGCTGCCAAACCGTCGTCATGGATTCGCACGCGAACCCTACATGATGCGTAAACGTTGGGATTACTTCGTTGAGCACCTTATGGGTAAAACACCGCCGAAAGAATATAAGATCGGCGAACTTAAATAATTAATATTTTATGGCGGCAGGATTTTAATTCTGCCGTATTTTTCACAGGAATCACATGTTCAAACAACATTTATTAGATCTCGTCAGTCAAGGAATTGATGATTTAGACCAAGCGCAAGCATTAGGTAAAGTGCCGAAAAACGGCTTAAGTGAGAGTCATTTCTTCAGTGTTTGGATTGGCAAAGCAATTAATAGCAAACGTTTCGATGTGTCGATGGTGCCTTTACTCAAATCTTGGCAGCAACAAGCTCGTACCAGCGGCGCAGGTGCTAACCTAAAGAGCCATTTCGTCAGTTTAAAGTCGACCTACAGTGGCGTTGCCCAAGATAGTATCTTTGAACTACAGACGATAGAAACACTGTGTGAGGCGTTATCAAGTATTGAATGGCAAGTGACTAACGATGCGGTATTAACAAAGAAAACATCAATCAAGAGTAATGGCTTGTCATCATTAGTGATAGCACCTGCTGACTTTGCTAAAGGCTTTGCTAAAAATGGTCAACTTAGCGTCTATGTCAGAGGGGACTTGCAACAGTTTGTTGACAGCTGTTACGCGCTAGGGCTGCTCGCCTTTAAAGTCACGGAATACAAATCGATCGTCAAATTCCATAGCCACTTCATCTTAGATGCCAAAAATAATTATCCGGCGTTACCGCAATATTGCAGTGAGTGATTTAATGAGGGGGTACCTAAATGGTCCCCTCGTTAGGTCAGCTTAGAGCCTTAATGACTATCAATGTTCTTTCAATTAGAACGGCTTACCTGCTTTGATGAGTAACTAAAATCACACGATGCTTGACTATCGTTAGGCATTATTCGAGAGGTTAACTTAAAATTAATAGTTTGGTTAGGCTTTAATGTATAACTCTTTTCTTTTTTATCCCACTTGGTTACAGCTTTTGATAATGGGAGCCTGAACTCGTAGTGAACCGTCAATTTAGCGCGAAATTTAGAGACACTACTAACGTTTGTGAGTGTTCCATTATAGACCATTACACCAGATTCTGATTGGCGACAACTAGTATTACGCACTCTTATGCCGCCATAAGTTGGAACTGATGATGCACGATAACGCTGAGATTTTCTTGTGGTTGAAACTTTCTTAGGAGAGGAATAAATGCTCGGTTCCCGTAGTTGGTAAATGTTTTCTGAAGACTTTGAATCTTTACAAGGTTCTTGACTGAATAGTATGTTGCCATTTTCTTCACATTTATAGACACTGGCGGCCCGAAGAGGTGGAGTTATTAATAATGTAAGAGGAAGAATTATCCCTATGATGAGTTTGTTCACTAATCACGCGTCCTTGTGCTAGTAGCATAAATTATCGCCCATTCTACAAGGCTGAAACTATCGCTATTCTTTTATCTTAGGATGTTGGCGTCTCCACCAGGACTCGAACCTGGAGCAGCGGCTTAGGAGGCCGCAGTTTTATCCTGTTAAACTATAGAGACATTACTTGCATCATAGTCAACTAAATCAAGCGATGATGCAAGTTAAAACTAGACTGAAGTTATTGTTTTTTAACGATGTCACTAACGTTGATATCGCCATATGACATCGCGTCACCAACGTTTACGGTGGTGTGGTTTCGATTGACATTTTGTGCGATAAGCACCGATGGATTAAGTACCAGCGTTTGGCGTGAAATACCATGGTTGTCGATAAACTGCTTGTTGTGATAAACGTTAAACTTATCGCCAGCTTTAACGCCATGGCTTGACCCTAGGTTAATAGTCAATTGTTGATTATCTACATTGACGACGCTGCCGCTTAATTCATTGCAATAGAGCACTTCATTGAGATCGCTGGCAATCAATTGTAATTGACTGTTAATTGCTGTGCCATAAGGTGATTGCCAAAACTCATTAGATTTCACCGTGACCAATGTTGTGCTTTCATCTGGCCAGCTACCCTGTGTCGCATAGCTTTTTTGCCACACCGTTTCGGAATTATTACCGTCAAATAATGTTAGCGCTAGTTCAAATTGACGCATCGGGTCATGGGAAGATAGCCCAAACCATTTCGATTTGGGTTTATACATAGAGATGTCGACTAATTCACCAGTTAAAATGTATTGCGTATCGGCATGTTGGCTTAACGTTTCGATCGCACCTAGTTGTTGGGTTAGGTTTTGTTCAATATCTAACAGTTTGGTGGCTTTAAAGCTGCCGCGGTGGTGGTTTAGGATTTGATAAAGTTGAGCTGCCGTTTGTTGACCAAGGTTAAACACACCACCGGTGGTGGCTTGCTGTCGATAGCGGATAGGAAATTTAGTTAATGCGATTTTACTCACCGTATTGGCCGCTGAACATTCGCTATCTTGTGCCAGGATGTCAGCGCGAATAGTAACAATAACATGGTCAGCGTGATGAGTTTCAGACACTAACTGTAAGTCTCGCACACTACCTTGTGAGCGAACTTCGAAACGGTCTGAGGTTAACAAACCATTGCTGATTTGAGCGATACTTTTGACTTGCGCGCCGGAGAAAAGTAAGGCTTGTTTTAACGCATCTTGGACCGCTAAATTGCGCGCCGTGTCTAAATCGCCATTAAGTAATGGGGATTTTCCTGTTGCTTCAAACCATTGCGCTTGCGCCATGGTCAATGGCATAAAGGTGATCAATAACGTGACGATTAGCTTGAACATGACTATATTCTCTTAATGGGTGACTCAGTTGGTGACTTTTCTAGCCAATGATGAATTAGTATATAGCTGGTAAACTGTTTTAAAATCGAGCGCTAATTCAGTCGAGTAAATATCTTCACTAAGCGGAAAGCTTTTAGTCACTTTTGCACCACGGATCAAGCCTTGCACGGACGCATTTAAATTTGAGTCTTGTAGCACCAGATCGCTAAATTTCGAGTTACCTTGCAATGAAAACCCATGTACTTGCTCAGTAAGCTCTCGGTAGGCCTCTAGTTTTGATGCGCGCATCGCATTGAGCATCTTCTCTGTTTTATTGCTGCCACGCTGTGTTGAAATTGGGGCATATCCAACGGCATGAATCACGCTGAAATTTTTAGGCGGTTCGACACGGTATTTAATATGGGTACTAGAGCTACATGCCGATAAGAGGCAAAGCATTAAGATTGAACTGATAAGATATTTCATAACTATCCCTACGATGGATTAGTAAATAGTGATTGGTGTTGGGTTATTGACACCACTTACTCGATACTAATTAGCAAGCAATTACTAAGCCAAGATATACTAAGTTGGTAGGATTAGGCTGAAACGTAGCCTTTTGATGAACCGCCACCTTGGGTTTTTCCTTTTGCGCCATAGGTCAAGGTATTGCCTGCGCGCTTTTGTAATATTGAACGTTGCAAGCGATTAATACTATTGATACTTAGTTCAATGGCACGGCCGTTTTCGAGGTTTTTTTGTTGGCAAATTTCTGCGATATCAGATATTTTTTGTTTGATAGCGTTAAGTGCTTCTGGTAACGCTTGTTGGTCAAGGTGTTGCGCGATGTCATTGTCTATTTCAATAAGCTTTAAAAAGAAAGACTCTTTCTTTTGAGCAATAGCTTCTATGGCTTCATGGTCTCTGTCCACTAACGCCTGCTTTTCGATATCGAGAATATTGTCTAATTGCTCTACGCAACTTAATTGGCTATTTAAAAGGGCCGTTAATGTGTCAGTATTCATTTAAAATATCTTCTCTAATGCTCCCTCAAATTTCGCCAAGTTTGCTGCAAGCTTGTCTGGGTCAACTTTATAATCACCAGCCGCGATAGCTTTTTTAATACTATCTACTTTTTCTTGATTGATTGAGGAAGTGTTGTTTAACTTGTCTCTAATCTTATGCAACTGTTGTGCCTGTTGAGTTAGGGACACAGAATCTTTCGCCTGAGGCTGGCTTTGCGCTTGAGTTTGAGCGTTTTGTTGGACGCTTTGCTGTTTGACACTTTGCGTATCAGACTGCGTTTTACTTTTTAAACTGTCAAGTTGTTGGCTATGTGCGCCAGCTAGTTTATTTAATTCTATCGCCATGATTTGCCTCTGCAAAAAAATATTCTCCCCATCATATCGGCGGGGTCATCTATTACTTTAGTATTTTATCTAATTTATTTCAATTTCGCCAACGGCAACGACAATTCCTTCGACCCGGCGACCAGAACTATTATTTTTGGCGGCAATGACTTGCCCGATACTGCCATCGTTGAGTGCCGTTCCTGTCGATTTAATACTCAGGTTGCCACTTCGTACATACAAGGTTACGGGATCGCCTTTACACACTAAACAAACTAAATTGGCTAGCAATGGGCGACCCTGTTGCACGTAGCGCTTTACTCTTGAACCTAAGACTGACGAAATACTTTCGCTGGTTTCTCCACGCAACGTTGATACGTCGTAAAAAGACATCGTGAGATTATCAGCACTTAAACGTGTACCAGGGGACAGATTACGGGTTGTTGTCACTATCGAGATCAATGTTTGCACGCGTACTGCGACATAGAGTTTCCATTGGTCTTGGCAAACAACGCTAACGGTATTGTTACGGCGCAGGCCAAATTTCCCCGTGAGTGTTATCTGTATCGGTGTAACACAAGGGGCTAACTTCTTACGTTTATCGATTGGGTTGACAATTATTTTAATTTTTTTATTAGGGTTAGGCTCAATTTGTGTTTTAATATATTTGTGGATTTGATTTTCCACTAAATTTTGTGTGGTTGCTGATGACAAAGAAGGCAACATTGTAAACACCAACGCTGCATAAGCGATGAGCCGACTAATTTTTATTATAAGTATCTTAGTTTGTTTAACGGTTTTCATCAGTCACACTTGTATTGAGTAAATGTAATATTTATTTTATGTGTCCCTAAATCATCAAGATGATTTATGGTTTCAAGGAAGAATTTATCATAAAATATCTATTTTCTCTATCTGTCTATTGATATGGAGCTATTATGGCCAGTGTTTTAGATTCAGTAAACCAACGAACTCAGCTTGTTGGGCAAAATCGCCTTGAATTGCTACTCTTTAAACTTAATGGTACTCAGCGCTATGGCATTAATGTATTTAAAGTTAAAGAAGTGCTGCAATGTCCTCGCCTAACCTCGTTGCCAAATTTAGCCCGTGAAGTTCGCGGAATTGCGCATATACGTGGTGAAACTATTTCTGTTATTGATTTGAGTTTAGCGACTGGCGGCAAGAGAATTGAAGATTTGGCTAACCGGTTTATTATTATCACCGAATATAACCGCTCGATTCAGGGCTTTTTAGTCGATTCCGTTGAGCGAATTATCAATTTAAACTGGGAACAGATTATGCCGCCGCCAGAAGGGGCCGGTGATAAGAACTACCTCACCGCAGTGACGGAAGTTGATAAAGGTATTGTCGGGATTTTAGACGTCGAAAAAATCTTAATGGAAGTTGCACCGACCAACGAAGAAATGACCGATGAAGTGCTCCAAGATGCTAAAGATGTTGTCGCAAATAGCGATAAAATCATTATGATTGCAGATGACTCGATGGTTGCTTTAAATCAAGTTAAACGTGCATTGGTACCATTAGGTCTTGAAATTATGGAAGGCAAGAATGGCCGTGAAACACTCGAAATGTTGCTCAAACTTGCGGAGTCTTGCGAGCGTAGTGTCACAGAGAAGCTTGGCTTATTAATATCTGATATCGAAATGCCAGAAATGGACGGATACACATTGACGTCGGAAATCCGCAGTAATGAAAAACTTAAAGATCTTCGGGTTATTTTGCATACATCATTAAGCGGTGTCTTTAATCAAGCGATGGTCGATAATGTCGGCGCAGACGACTTTATTGCTAAGTTTAATCCTGATGCGCTCGCCAGTGCCGTAGAGCGTAATATTAATTTGTTGCATTCGGATGATGCGAGGGTATTAAATAGTGAAAGCTAGGGATTTATCCGACTCAGAATATAGTAGTTTTTGTGTTTTCCTAGAACGCCATTGCGGTATTGTTCTAGGTGATTCTAAGCAATACTTAGTGCGCAGTCGCTTGTCACCTTTGATAAGTCAATATGACTGTGACACATTGTCATCACTCGTTAAACGCGCGATGGAAATTAGAGAAAAGGCGTTGCGTGCGGTGGTCATTGATGCAATGACCACTAATGAAACACTGTGGTTTCGAGATCGTTACCCATTTGAAATTCTGTCCCAGCGATTACTTAAAGAGTTTAAAGACTTGAATCGACCTCTTAAAATTTGGTCGGCGGCGAGTTCATCGGGCCAAGAACCTTATTCGATTGCGATGACCTGTCTTGAGTTTATGGAAAAGAACCCTGGCAGCCTTAAACGTGGTTTTGAAGTACTTGGGACCGATATCTCGCCGAGTATGCTGGCCCATTGTCAGAAGGGGGAATACGATAAACTTGCGCTTTCGCGAGGATTGTCTCCTGAGCGTCAACGCAAGTTTTTTGAACCTGGAAGTGATGGTTGCTTTAAAGTAAAAGCTAGCGTCAAAAAACATGTTAAATTTAGACCATTAAATTTACTTGAGAGCTTTGCGACGATAGGGCGCCATGACGTTATTTTTTGCCGCAATGTCTTGATTTACTTTTCGCCTGAAATTAAGCGGCAAATATTTGCCAATTTTGCTAAAACCGTCAACAGCAAAGGTTATCTAATGCTCGGCGCATCAGAATCAATCAACGGTCTAAGTGAACAATTTGAAATGAATCGCTGTCCATCTGGCATCATTTATCAGGCCAAAGATTAGTCCAAACCCCTTTTCTACTACTGTTTGTCGGCGTTAATTGATGTTCTGATTGGCGCTGTACTCTCCTGATGTTTTTACAATTAAAACAAAAAACTAGATATTCATAATTATGGCATACGGTTTGCTTTATATATTCCAAACCGTACGAGAGACAAAATTATGGCAATATCATTTGAAAAAGCATTGGGCGTTTCACAATATACTGTTGGTATTCGTTCTAAACGTGCAGAAATTATTGCAAGTAACATCGTTAATGCCGATACCCCACACTATAAAGCGCAAGATCTCGATTTTGCTAGCGCCTTAAAAACTGCTACTTCGAGCCTTAATTCAAGTATGTCCCGTACTCACGATAAGCACTTTTCGGTCAATTCAACCATGGATGATGGCTTAGGTTATCGTGTACCTAATCAGCCTGATACTGGTGATGGAAATACTGTAGATGTACAAGTGGAACGAAACTTGTATATGCAAAATGCATTAGAGTATCAATCGAGCTTACAGTTTCTTGGCGGTAAGTTTAAAGGGCTAAATTTAGCCATTAAAGGAGCTTAACAATGAGCTTATATAATATATTTGATGTAGCTGGTTCGGGCATGAGCGCTCAGTCTCTACGTTTGAACGTGACTGCCTCTAACATCGCTAACGCCAATAGTGTTAGTAGCAGTGCAGAAGAAACGTATCGTGGTCGTCATCCAGTTTTTGCCGCTGAAATGCAAAAAGCTGCCGCAGGCCAGAGTGAATCAATACCTGTTCAGGTGCTAGGGATTGTTGAAGATCAAGATCCGCTACGTCATGAATATAATCCAAATCATCCGTTGGCAGATAAAGATGGTTTTATATATAAGCCAAACGTTAATGTGATGGAAGAGATGGCAAATATGATGTCAGCGTCACGTTCATATCAAACTAACGTTCAAGTTGCTGACGCTGCAAAGCAGATGTTAATGAAAACGCTTCAATTAGGTAAATAGGGGATTAAGCCATGAGTACAATTAGTAATGCTTATCTTGATTCACTGAGAGTCGCTGAAGAGACTGTAAAGGTTGATGATGGTACTAACCAAACGTTAGACCAGGAAGATTTTTTACATCTATTAACGCAACAATTAGCAATGCAAGATCCTTCTGAGCCAGTCGATAACAATACCATGGTTTCTCAAATGGCTTCTTTTAGTACCGTTGAAGGTATTTCTCAGATGACAGCCCAGTTTGAAGATCTCAACTCAGTGATGACATCGTCGCAGGCATTGCAAGCGTCAACGCTTGTCGGCCAGAAAGTGCTTATTCCTGCCAGTGTAGGACACGTAGAAGCACCAGGTGCAAGTGTTGATGCCGTAATTAGTCTTCCAGAATCGGCGACGAGTGTGACGGTCAATATCGAGAACGAAGCTGGTGAGCTAATAAAAACAATGAAAATGGCTAACCTTCCTGCTGGAAATAATGATTTTACCTGGGACGGTACCGATGAAAACGGTGACCCAGTAGAAGCAGGGAATTACACCATCCAAGCCTTAAGCCAGGTTGACGGCGAAGAGCAAGAATTAGCAGTATCAACATACAGTCATGTCGCCAGCGTTAGTCTAAATACAGCTAACGGGGTTATTTTGAATTTACGAGGTCTCGGAAATATTTCGCTAAATGAAGTGTTAGCTGTATCCGAAGCTTAATCTAAAGAGAGGAATTTACTATGTCTTTTAATATCGCATTAAGCGGAATCGCAGCAGCAACCAAAGATTTGGATGTTACCGCCAATAATATTGCCAACGTTAACACTATTGGTTTTAAAGAGTCTCGAGCTGAATTCGCTGACGTTTACGCATCATCGTTATTTACTAATTCGAAAACCAAATCTGGTGATGGTGCAACCACGGCTCAAGTAGCACAGCAGTTTCACCAAGGGAGTTTATCATTTACTAATAATGCGTTGGATTTAGCGATCACAGGCCCAGGTTTCTTTGTCACATCTGGCAGCCTTGAATCTAGCGACCTGACATTTACGCGTGCCGGTGCCTTTAAATTAAGCAATGACAACTTTATTGTCGATTCTAACGGTAACTACCTTCAGACCTACCCAGTGAACAGTGATGGCTCATCTGCAGCGATTAACTTGACAACTACTAGTGGATTACAAATACCAGAAACAGCAGGTGTGCCACAACAGACTAGTCAGGTGGGGATGTCAATGAATCTACCTGCCACGGCAACGCCGTTAACGGTAGCAAACTTTGATCTGACTGATCCTGCCACTTACAATCATTCGACATCGGTAACAACGTATGATTCGTTAGGTCAATCGCACGTTCAAACGACCTATTTTGTTAAAGATGATACGGCACCGGCGGCTAATCCAAATCGATGGGTGGCGTTTACGGCGATGGACGGTACAGGGCTTAATGCCGTTGCTCCAACCGATGCGGCGACATTAGTGCCAGCAACAACTGCGGGCCAAGTGGGTACTTACATCAACTTTGACACCAGTGGTACCTATGTTTCACCAACCCCTGTCGATGTGACTTATCAGCCACTTGGTAATATTGCTGGTGGTGCTAACGCTATTGGTGCTGGTGCCGACCAAAACCAAGTTATTACCCTGCGATTAGAAAACCCTACTCAATTTTCGTCTGGTTTTGAGGTTACATCACTCGAACAAGATGGTTTAACGGTAGGTCGTTTAACTGGCGTTGAAATTGGCCCCGATGGATTGGTTAAGGCAACGTATAGTAATGGTAGTTCTGAACCACTTGGTCGAGTAGCAATGGCGCGCTTTGCTAATGAGCAAGGGTTAACCCAAATTGGTAATACATCGTGGAAGCAGAGTTTAGATTCTGGCGAGCCGTTGCCGGGTGAAGGCGATACCGGAACGTTCGGAACGATAAATTCTGCCGCGCTTGAGCAGGCCAATGTCGATTTAACGACGGAATTGGTCGATTTAATTACCGCGCAGCGTAATTTCCAAGCTAACTCTCGTGCTCTAGAAGTCAACCAAACATTGTCTCAAACTATTTTACAAATCAGATAGATAGTTTTAACACCATAAAAAGCGGCCTTAATTGGCCGCTTTCTCGATCTATTTCCTCATTAAACTTTTAACCCATTCATCTATATATCCTATTGTTGGCACACACCTTGCAAATATCTATGTAATACGACGATTTAATGTCATTCGATAATTTTTTGACGGGGTGAACAATGGATAAGCTACTTTACATATCCATGAGCGGCGCAAAAGAAAACCTAAATGCGACAGCCATTAGAGCCAATAACTTAGCCAATGCTAAGACGACAGGCTTTAAGTCTGATATTGAGCAAGCCAGATCTATGCAAGCATTTGGCGAAGGTATGCCGACTCGTGTCTTTTCTTTGACAGAGCGCCCCGCACAAGACTTTTCATCTGGTCCGTTGATATCGACATCACGAGATCTAGATGTTGCTATTCAAGGCGAAGGTTGGTTGGTTGTAGAGTCTGAAGACGGTACTCCCGCTTTATCACGTGCTGGCTCACTGCAAATTGATGCCGAAGGTATGTTGCGTAATGCCGCTGGTCAGTATGTGCTTGGAGACGGTGGCCCAATCGCGTTACCAATTCCTATAGATAAATTAAAAATTGGTAACGATGGCGTAATTACGGTGCATCCGCAAGGCGCTCCGGCCACCGTTGTCGAAGAAGCAGGCCGATTACAATTAACGAATCCAGACCACCGTGATCTTGTTAAAGGTAGTGATGGTTTGTTCCGCCTAAAAGATGGCGGTCCGTTCGAGCCTGATGCTGCGGTCACTATTGCCAGCGGTATGCTTGAAGGGAGTAACGTTAATTCAGTTAGTGAAATGGTTGATTTAATCACCCTGCAGCGTCAATTTGATATGCAAGTAAAAATGATGAAAACAGCCGAAGAAATCGATACATCGCAAGATCGCTTACTGCGTTTAAGCTAATTTAGGAGAATACTCATGCATTCAGCGTTATGGATCAGCAAATCAGGTTTAGATGCTCAGCAAACCGATATTGCGACAATTTCAAATAATCTGGCCAATGCTAGTACCGTTGGTTTTAAAAAATCTCGCGCGGTTTTTGAAGATTTACTCTATCAAAATATTAATCAGCCCGGTGGTAAGTCATCACAAAATACAGAATTGCCAGCTGGTTTGATGTTGGGTGCCGGTACAAAAGTAGTGGCAACCCAAAAAGAGTTTTCTCAGGGCAGCATGTTAACCACTGAAAATTCGCTAGATTTTATGATTGAAGGCTCTGGTTTTTTTGAGATATTAATGCCTGATGGCAATATTTCTTATACCCGTAATGGTCAATTTATGCTTAATGAAGAAGGCCAAATTGTGACCCCCGGCAGCGGTTATTTACTTCAGCCTGCGATCACAATACCTGATGATGCCCAGAGTATTACGTTGTCCTCTGAAGGTGAGGTGTCTGTCCGCCAAATAGGTCAGGCTGAAAATACAGTGGTGGGGCAATTAACCATTTCAAATTTCATTAACCCTCAAGGTTTACAACCGATGGGGCAAAATCTATACACTGAAACAGGTGTTAGTGGCGCGCCAATTCAAGGGAACCCAGGGCTTGATGGTCTAGGCTCATTACGTCAAGGGGCGCTTGAAACATCTAATGTTAATGTTACCGAAGAATTGGTTAATCTGATCGAATCACAACGCGTTTATGAAATGAACTCAAAAGTTATTTCAGCCGTCGACCAGATGATGAGCTTTGTTACACAACAGCTTTAATGAGTGAGCAGGGGAGAGAGGATATGAAAAAATTACTTACATCAGTCATTTTAGCAATATCAGTCAGTGGGTGCATGAGTACTACTGCTAACGATAAGCCAATTGCAGATGATCCCTACTATGCACCTGTTTATCCTGCCGCACCACCCGTGAATATCGTTAAGACAGGTTCACTGTTTAACGCAAGCAATCTAGATAGCCTATACGCCGATGTCAAAGCACGTCGTGTTGGCGATATTATTGAAGTGATCCTGAGTGAAAATACCTCAGCTAAGAAAAAAGCCAATAATAATACTAAGAAGGATAACTCCTTTAACCTGTCACCTGTTGCTGCGCTAGGTAAAAGTGTCACCATTGGTGGCAATGAGATATCACTTGGCTTAACACAGGCGAGTGAGTTTAAAGGCAGTGGCACTTCTGATCAATCCAATAGTTTGACCGGATCGATTTCCGTGAGTGTAGTACAAGTACTCGATAACGGTAATCTCATTGTCCGTGGTGAAAAATGGATCACCCTTAATAATGGTGATGAATTTATAAGACTCAACGGCATTGTGCGTCCCCAAGATATTAGCGCCGACAACCAAATTGAATCTATCCGGGTTGCGAACGCGAGAATTCAATATTCAGGCACCGGTTCTTTTGCTGATTCTCAAAGAATGGGATGGTTGGCACGATTCTTTAATGGTAGTTGGTGGCCGTTCTAAAACGTCAATTATTCGTCGGGTACTAATATGAAAAAATTACAGCTATATATTTTAACGTTATGCATCTTGAGCTTAACTATAGGTCAAGCAAATGCTCAACGAATCAAAGATCTAGCGTCTGTTAAAGGGGTTAGAAGCAATCAGCTTGTTGGTTACGGATTGGTAGTCGGTTTGCCTGGTGTTGGTGAGCAAAGCCCATTTACTGACCAAAGCTTTTTAACGATGTTACGTAATTTTGGCATCTCGATGCCAGCAGGTGTTAGTCCTAAGATAAAAAATGTTGCGGCGGTTGCTATTCATGCCGAACTCGCAGCATTTGCAAAACCAGGTCAGACTTTGGATATTACGGTTAGCTCAGTTGGTAGCGCTAAAAGCCTACGTGGCGGGACATTGTTACGAACTTTTTTAAAAGGACTTGACGGTAATGTTTATGCGGTTGCTCAGGGTAGTTTAATGGTTTCTGGCTTTAGCGCCGATGGTGCCGATGGTTCAAAAGTCATTCAAAACACCCCAACTGTCGGTCGAATCCCTAATGGCGCCACCGTCGAGCGAGAGGTTGCTAACTCTTTTGGTACCGGGGATCATATTACCTTCCATTTGCACAATTCCGATTTTTCAACAGCGCAAGAGTTTGCACGCGTCATCAATTCGACACTAGGCGACGGCGTAGCCAGACCACTAGATGCGACCTCTATTGAGGTTAGTGCGCCGCGCGATGTTGGGCAACGTATCGCTTATCTTTCAGTACTAGAGAACCTCGACGTTAAACCTGCGACTTCATCGGCTAAAATTATTGTTAATTCTCGCACTGGCACCATAGTGATTGGTCAACAAGTGCGTCTGCATCCAGCCGCTATCACGCATGGTTCATTAACGGTCACTATTGCAGAAGCAACGGCGGTATCTCAGCCTGGGGCATTGGCTAATGGTGAAACCATAGTTACTGATAACTCTTTGATCGATATCGACCAAGAGAATAGTCGGATGTTTAAGTTTACACCAGGCACCACTCTTGATGAGCTTGTGCAGGCAGTTAATCAAGTTGGCGCCTCTCCTTCCGATCTTATGGCTATTCTTGAAGCCCTTAAACAAGCCGGTTCGCTTCACGGCGAATTAATTGTGATATAGGGGGATTTGATGGATATATTATCGAAACATGGCTTAGATCTGACACCACGGGCTAACGCAGGACCACAATCTAATTACCAAGACATTAGCTCGCTTGATAATTTGCGTCAAGAGGCCCAAGGTGACGAGAAAAAAGCGTTAGAAAAAGTGGCCAAACAATTTGAAGGCATCTTCATGAAGATGTTGTTAAAGAGCATGCGAGATGCCAATAAGGCCTTTGAATCAGAGTCACCTTTTAATAGCCAGAGTAGCGAAACCTATCGCAATATGCATGATGACCAGATGGCCATAGAGCTGAGTGAGAATGGCAGTCTTGGTCTTGCTCAATTGATCGTTCAGCAATTGAGTCCTGAAACAAGTGGCATTACGCCAAGCTCAGTGTTACGAAGCGGTAATAATTTCTCTGCACAAACAGCAAGCGGTAAAGCGAAATCGATATCAGAAACCGATATCCCAATGAGTTTACGCAAAGATCAGGCGGCGAGTGCAACACCTTCGTTTTCCTCTCCCCGAGATTTTGTTGAACAATTATTGCCGCTTGCCAATAAAGCGGCAGCCGAACTGGGCGCATCACCGACTATGTTGATCGCACAGGCAGCCCTTGAAACGGGTTGGGGTCAAAAAATTGTCAGTAATAGTTCGCAGCAGTCTAGTTTTAACTTATTTAATATTAAAGCTGATAACCGCTGGCAAGGCGAACAAGCGAGTGTCGCGACGCTAGAATACCGTGATGGCGTTGCTGTACGTGAGAAAGCGAACTTCAGAGCTTATCAAGGTTTTGAGCAGAGCTTTGAGGATTTCAGCCAATTTATTAGTGAAGCCCCACGTTATCAAGAGGCACTAAATAATATTTCAGATCCGGCAAGCTTTTTGCAGGAAATACAAAAAGCAGGATATGCGACCGATCCAAACTATGCGGATAAGGTGATGTCAGTGCTAAATCGGGTTAATCAACTCATTGATTAAAATGTTGAGTTTGTCGCGGGGCAAGGAATTAAGTTATGGGCGTTGATTTATTACAACTTGGTGTGAGTGGGCTATATACCGCTCAGCAGCAATTAAGTACAACTGGTCATAATATTGCCAATGTCAATACTGACGGCTACTCGCGCCAACGTGTCCTTCAAGAAACGCAGACTCCGATCACTTCCGGACAAGACTTTTTAGGGACTGGTAGTAAAGTTCAACAAATAGAACGTGTCTATGACGAATTTCGATACAATGAGTTAATCTTCAACCAAACACTCAACAGTGGCGCTGCGGCAACCGAAGTCAAATTACAGCGACTCGATGAGACAATGTCACTTACTGGCACCGGTATTACCGATTCGTTAAATGAATTATATGCCGCGGTTAACTCACTGATCGATATTCCTGGTGATATCGGTTTGCGTGAAGTGATGCTATCTAAAGCAACTACACTATCGCAAAATATGGAGTCAATGCAGCGAACATTAAGTGCTGAATATAACGCTGTTAATGAAGAATTAGAAGCTAGTGCGTTGATGATCACTAAAATATCAGAGCAGCTTGCTTCGTTGAATAGAGATATTGTCAAGGCGTCGGCGAATGAAGGCACGCCCAGTGATTTACTCGATCAACGTGATGGTTTAATCAAAGAGTTGTCAACCTATACAACGGTTTCAACCGTTGAAACTAATGATAATGCGTTAAACGTTTATATGGCGAGTGGCCAAACTTTAGTCACTGGAACGACATATTTTAGCGTGCAAGCCGTTGTCGGTGACCCACAACCCGAACAAATGCAAATGGCGATTGAGTCAGTTAACGGAATTCAACAGAAATTATTGCCCGCTAGTTTGGGCGGAAGTCTCGGTGCGATAATAGAATATCGTGATGGTATACTAAGTGACACAATGAATAAGGTCGGGCAAACCGCTATTACGGTAGCTGATGCCTTCAATGAGGTACAATCTCAAGGCTTAGATCTCAACGAAATGGCTGGGCAGAATTTGTTTCGTGATATCAATGACCCTCAAGTGATGTCACAGCGCTTCATGGCCAAGGGAACGAATAGCGGTACTATTTCTGGTGCTGTTCAAATTACAGATGTTAATCAACTCACTGGTCACGATTATTCATTAACCTATTTATCGGGTAACTATGTACTTACCGATGATAGCACCGGCAGCACGGTGACTCTGGTTGCCGATAATCCTGCAGCACCAGTGGGTAGTCGTACTTATACCACTAGCGATGGCTTTATGTTTCAAGAATTAGGCGGCGTTCCGATGGAAGGTGATGATTATGTTATCCAGCCTACTCGACTCGGCGCAACGCATTTGGACGTTGAGCTAACTAACCCTGAACAGATCGCGACATCATCGATAGTTGAAGCGTATCCATCTGATAACAACATTAATAGTGCAACACTTGCGATCACCAGTGTTGATAACTCTGGCGCCGCCGGTTTTCCAACAAATGGTAGTGGTGTTACGGTTGAAGTTTATGAATCGCCAGTCGGTACATTTAATTACCAAGTATTAGATAGTGGAGGCACCGCGCAACCATTATTTGATAGTAGTGGTGCAGCGTTAGGTACATCGGCAACTTACACCACTGGGCCGTTAGAATTTAGCAGTGTTGGATTAAGTTTCTCATTAACTGGCACGGCTTCAGGCCAGACTATTAATGCGCCAGAGGTTTATCATATAGATTACGCCTTTGGTGAAGGTAACAATACCAACATTCGTGCTATGGCGGATATTGCAGATACCAAGGTTGCGGACGGTGATCGCTCGACGATATCTGATGTATATGAAACCGCGGTTACTTCGGTCGGATCTGCGATGGCCGCAGCACGAGTAGAATCTGGTGCGGCACAGACGTTATACGATCAAGCGCAAGCGCGCGTTTCCAATACCTCAGGGGTAAACCTCGATGAAGAGGCTGCAAATTTAATGCGCTTTCAACAGGCTTATTCCGCTAGTGCGCGTGTCATAACTGCCGCCAACGAAATTTTCCAAACCATTCTACAAGCAGCGAGATAGGTGTAAATCATGCGTATTTCTACCAGCCAATTTTATAGTACCAACACGACTAATATTATTAATCGTCAAAGCGAAGTTAACCAGTCGGTGCTTAATATCTCCGAAGGTAAACGCGTGTTAACCGCTGGTGACGATGTTGTCGCTGCAACGTCGATATTTAATATCCGTCAAGAGCAAGCGTTAACCGATCAATATCAAACTAATATAAGCTTTGCTGAGTCTCGTATCACCGTTGAAGAAACGACATTACAATCGGCAGAAAACGTCATGTTTCGAGTTAAAGAGTTGGTGTTACAAGGTAATAGCGTGGCCAATGATGATGCAGCCCGAAAAGCGTTAGCCGATGAACTTGAGGCGCGTTTTGATGAACTGCTATCATTAGCCAACACTCGAGATGAGTCAGGTAGCTATATTTTTGGTGGTTATCAGACTGACAGCGCACCGTTTGAAGAGCAATCGGATAATAGCGTTTCTTATCTTGGTGACCGTGGGCAACGCATGACGAATGTTGGGCCTGGTGTTCAAGTGGCCACCAGTGATTCCGGCGACAAATTATTCATGAGTGTCGACAATAGTGTCGGTGATTTCAAACCGACTTATACACTAAATGGTGCGTATGATGAGGTTGAACGAGCTGTTGTCACCAATGCCGATATTAAAGACCGATCGGTATATGTGCCTACTGGTACTCCTGATGATTACACGATTGATTTTGCAACCATGACCAGTGGTGATATGGGGGTTCGTGTTACTGATTCTCTTGGTACTCAAGTTTATCCAACATTACCGATGACTGAAGCGGTATATGTACCAGGTGAAAGCATTAGCTTCAATGGTATTGAAACGACGCTAAAACGCCCAGCGCAAGATGGCGATTCAATTAGTTTGACGCCACAAGATGAAATTGATTCTTTTGGTGTTATTCAAAGTGCAATTGATTGGTTAAATGCACCTAATGGTACTGGTGTCGATGAAGCTCAACGCCAGCTTGATTTAGGTCATATCATCGGTGATATTGATGAAGTACAAAAGCGCTTAGGTAATGTCCGCGCAGAAATAGGCTCGCGTTTACAGTTAACTGAAAGTCAAAATGAGCGTCACCTTGATTATCATCTAACGATTGAAAAATCGCGGTCAGCACTTGAAGATCTTGACATGGTGGCGGCTATTTCAAAATTTGAGCAACAGAAATTATCATTACAAGCGTCACAAACGGCATTCTCTCAAGTCCAGGACATGAGTCTACTCAATTATCTCTAGCGGCGACTTAATAGGTGGCAATCGCTTGCCACCTATTAATGAAACGGCAAACATTGTCAAAATTTAATCACTTACTCCCTTATTCTTTAATATATTGCCGTATCACTTCACCATTCCCTGAAGATTAAGCCAACTCTTTGACTCTGGCTTTATATCAGTTAGAGAACAACTCCATACAGTAAGGCTGAACAGCCGTGTTTATAGGCTTCTTAAAATAAAACGTATTAAAATTTATTTATTGATAAGTTGGCACAAGGGTTGCAACTATATAATTAGCTAAGCAGTAATCTTAATAATTATACCGGCTTGTTGTCATCACTTTGATGCAAAAGCCATTAAAGTGGAGGCTATATTATGGCTCTTACAGTTCAAACAAACGTATCATCGCTTAACGCTCAGCGAAATCTCGGTAAGTCTGGCACCGCGCTAGCAACATCAATGCAACGTTTATCTTCTGGTTTACGTATAAATAGTGCAAAAGATGATGCGGCGGGTCTACAAATATCGAATCGACTAACATCGCAAATCTCTGGCTTAAATGTCGCTGTTCGTAATGCTGGTGACGGCATCTCGTTGGCGCAAACCGCTGAGGGTGCGCTGCAAGAGTCTACTAATATCCTGCATCGTATGCGTGATCTATCTATCCAGGCGGCCAATGGCTCGAATTCACCTGAAGATAGACGTGCGATTCAAGAAGAAGTAACGCAGCTGCAACAAGAAATTACCCGTATTGCCGATACAACAACATTTGGCGAGCGTAAATTGCTCGATGGTAGTTTTGGTACCGAGAGTTTTCAAGTGGGTGCTAAATCATTTGAAACCATTCAAATGGGGTTATCTTCATTCTCTTCTGATGATATTGGTACTTATCAGCTTGATATTCAAGGCGCAGATTCAGCTACCGGCATTGGTTTTGGTGCTGTCGGTGCGGCGAGTACTACCGCTGGTAATGTCAATATTATTAGCTCTGAAGGACCAAGTGGTAACTTATCTGGTTCGACAGCGAAGGAACTTGCAGCGAATATTAATGCCAGTGACTCTTCGGCTAAAGCGGATGCGAGAACCTTAACAGAGCTCGATTTTGCGGCTTTTACAACGGCGACATCTGTGTCTTTTGATCTTCAAGGCTCAAACTCAACACCTATTTCGTTGTCGGCAACAGTATCAGATACTGATCCAAGTGCACTTGTTAATGAGATTAATAAGATTTCTGGAAAAACTGGGATCACCGCTGAAACAGTTGACAATAAAGTCGTTCTAACAAGTGAAGCTGGCGATGATATTGCTATTGGTACTTATGTTAGTACACAAAATACGGATATGACAGCACTTGACTACGAAGGCAACGCACGTACAGATTCTCATACCCTGGATCAAACGCCAACAGCCCCTGATGCCGCAACTGGTGTTGCAACAGGTGTTGTTAGGCTTTCGTCTTCACTTAACTACACCGTTACTGGCGATAGTGTAGCCATTAGCGCAGTCGTTAATGCGGTAGACTCTGCGTCTTTAAAGTCAGTTGATAGCATTGATGTTAGTGATCCGCTAGGTGCACAACTTTCAATCGAAATTATCGATTCAGCTCTCGCTTTTATTGATAGTAATAGAGCAAGCATGGGTGCTATTCAAAATCGCTTAGAATCAACGATATCGAATCTGTCGAATGTTGTTGAAAATAACTCGGCGGCAAGAAGTCGTATTCGAGATACCGATTTTGCCATTGAAACGGCAATGATGACTAAAAATCAAATCTTGCAACAAGCAGGGACCTCGATTTTGTCACAAGCTAATCAGATCCCTCAAGCAGCGGTACAGTTATTGGGCGGCTAACCCCAACGATTCATTAACTCGCTTAGCTAGCACCAAAAAACCATCATCGTTGATGGTTTTTTGCCGTTTAAACCCGCAATAAACCATTAACGCTCACTTTCTTAATAAATAAATCAATTAATTAAAACTAATTTTATGTGTGCAATCAGATTGTTATGTTGTTTTTGTGCTATTTTTTACAAAAATAACAAATAAATCGTAAAGTTTTTTCCGCTAGCGCCGTTAAGTTAATTAACCGGGACAACATCCCAACCTTATATTAACGATTAACATACTCGATAAACGGAGAATAATCATGGCTTTAACAGTACAAACTAACGTAGCTTCTTTAAACGGTCAACGTAACCTTTCTAAATCTGGTTCAGCTTTGACTACCTCAATGCAACGTTTATCATCTGGTATGCGCATTAACAGTGCTAAAGATGATGCGGCAGGTCTACAAATTTCAAATCGTTTAACGTCACAGATTAACGGTTTAGGCGTAGCACAACGTAATGCCAATGACGGTATATCAATGGCGCAAACCGCTGAGGGTGCGATGCAGTCATCGACCGACATCTTACAGCGTATGCGTGATTTGGCATTGCAATCAGCGAATGGCTCGAATTCAGCAGATGATCGTGGAGCGATGCAAAAAGAAGTAGTAGCACTCCAAAATGAATTGACGCGTATCTCAGAGACGACCTCATTCGGTGGTCAACAATTACTAGATGGCTCGTTTGGTACTAAGCAATTCCAAGTTGGCGCTCAGGCAAACGAAACAATAGGGGTCACTCTAAGCAGCATCTCGGCAGCAGATATTGGCTCACAACGTTTTGACATGGCTGGTACTACTGCTGGTATGGGTGAGGCAGCTACGGCGGCAGGAGCCGCTCCTGCCAATGGCGTAACTGCTGGCGGTCTAACGATTGTTGGTCGTGATGGCACCACTCAAGCTATATCAAACAGTGCTGGTGATTCAGCAAAAACCATTGCCACATCAATCAATGCTGTTAAAGATGCAACGGGTGTAAATGCCGACGCTAGAACCGAGGCGTCAATGAGTGGTATGGCATCCTCAACAGGTGTCTCATTCTCACTTAATGGGCAAACCATTAGCGCCACCACGGGTTCAGGTAGTGATGTTTCAGATCTAGTTGGGGCTATTAACGAGAAGTCTTCACAAACTGGTGTCACAGCAACTGATGCGGGTAGTGGTAAGGTCGTGTTTACCGATGAGACTGGCGCTGACATTACAATAGAAGATTATGACGATGGCGGTACAACTGGTACTGTTACTGTTAAAGGTGCCGAGTATGACGGCACAGATGGCGCTACTTCTATTACACTAACTTCTCAAGCGGCTGCTGGTGATTCTACAACGATTGCTGGTACTATCAGATTGTCATCATCAGCAACCTTTGCGGTTGATGCCGGTGATGTGACGTTAGGTGCTGATTTACTTGCTCATGCTTCATCTAAGGTTACAGTTGATTCAGTTGACTTGGGGACGCAAGAAGGAGCGCAAAACGCAATCGATATTATTGATGGCGCACTAGCGCAAATTGATGGTCAACGTGCCGATTTGGGTGCGGTTCAAAATCGCTTTGAACATACTATCTCTAACCTTTCAAACATCGAAGAAAACGTTTCAGCTTCTCGTAGCCGTATTCGTGACACTGATTTCGCGTCGGAAACAGCGATGATGACTAAGAATCAAATCTTGCAACAAGCAGGCACCTCGATCCTTGCGCAAGCAAACCAATTACCACAAGCGGCATTAAGCTTACTCGGTTAACGGTAGCGTAAATAAAATATCGGCTTAGTGTAGTAGCCATTCCTTTAACAGGCTGTTTGTTAAAGGGTTATAAAATAAGCCGATAGAGACCGTTGCCTGAGAAATCAGCAACGGTCATTTTCGTTTTAATAAATAGCATTTAAATAGTAGATAGGAGTTAATCATGAGCATAGAATTGTCGATGAGTACTTCAGATGTAAGTACAACGAAAGGCCAGCACATCACCACTGTAAACTATCAACAGTCGGTCGCTGCCGCGGACACTGAGGCGACACAACATCAGGATAAAGCCGCTGAAGTTAAGGAGTTAGCCAAAGCTGCAGAAAAGGAAGTACGTCCTGAATTACAACGTGAGCAACTAGAAACAATGGCACAAAAACTGCAAGATTTTGTTGGTTCACTAAACACTGGCTTAGAATTTAGTGTTCATGAAGATTCTGGGCGCGATGTTATTAAGGTGATTGATAAATCATCCGGTGATACAGTACGTCAATATCCATCTGAAGAAGTGTTAGACTTAGTGGCTAGCCTCTCTGATGCTGCAGGTACCTTTGTAAATATAAAGGCATAACTTTGACCTGTTTGTCTGTGTTAATTTAATTCTATAGATTGTTAAGGAAATGTTATGTCAGGTATTACATTTACAGGTATTGGTTCTGGTATTGCCGTAGGTGATATTGTTTCTGCCTTTGTTGAAGCTGAGCGAGTTCCTTTTCAAAATAGGATTAACGAGAGAGGAACGGCGCTTACAACTGATATCTCTGCTAACGGCACATTAAAGTCGGTATTATCAAGCTTAGCCAGTTCGCTTGAGGCCCTTACCGATACTGATAGCTATCAGCAACGTTCCGCAAGTGGAGGCGATGAATTCGTCTCAATTACAGCCGATAAAGATGCCGTCGTTGGTAGTTATGATATTCAAGTAAATAACTTGTCACAAGCCCACAAAGTTATATCGGCGCCATTTTCTGATTCGGCGGCTATCGGTGAAGGGTTAATGACCTTCTCAACTGTCAATGATAGTGACGGATTTACGATTGATGTTAGTGATACCGATACATTAAGCGATATCAGAGACAAGATTAATGACGCTAGTGAAAACGATATTATGTCAGCTAGCATCATCACAGACAGCGATGGTAATCAAAGTCTGGTGATGAATTCAACTGACACCGGCATCGACAATCAATTATCCATTACCGCCACGCAAGCCGATGGTTCAACGCCACTGGACTCGTCAAGCGAGTTAAATAATCTGTTAACGTTCATCGATCCTGCTAGTCGTGGCGCGCCACCTGCAGACACTGTTGAATCAAATTTAATTGAAATTAAAGCGGCACTCGATGCCTCAATTACCATTGATGGTCAGATCACTGTAACTAGCGCCAATAATGAATTTAATGATGCCATTGATGGCATTAGTTTGACTGCAAAACAAGCTCAGGGTGTCGATGACGACATGTCTACGGTGTCTGTTAGTGAAAATAATTCATTAGTATCTTCAACGTTATCAACCTTTGTTGACAGTTATAACGAATACTATGATATAGCGAAACAACTGGGGCAGGCAGGAGAAGACGGCGCAGGACCAATGGCGGGTGATGCTATGTTACGTACTATTACCTCAAAAATGCGTAGTATGCTGAGTCAATCCTTTAGTACAGGTGAACAAGGCGGGACCTTAGCGTTGTCACAATTAGGTATTGAATCGGATCAATACGGTGTCTTAACGCTAGATTCTTCGGTATTGAATGAAAAACTAGCCGATGATCCTGCGGCGATACAATCGTTTTTTGTTGGTACTGATGATGCCCCTGGTTTTGCTGTAAGCACGGATAGTTTATTACAAAACTATATAAAAACTGATGGATTAATTGATACGCGCATTGAAGGTTTTGAAGGCCAACTTGATGATTTGGAAGACGACATGGCGACCTTCACATTGAAGATCGAAAAATACGAAGCACGCTTAACGGCGCAGTATAACGCAATGGACATATTAGTCGCCCAATTAAACGCGACAAGTTCTTATGTCACAGCACAGTTAGAGAATATGCCTGGTGTCGTTAGCCAGAGCAGTTAGGAAAACAGCACCTTTAAGCGTTGCATAATTCAGGCTACTTAGATAAATAGGCGCTGGTGGCCTTGGTGTTCTTTCGTTGTTTAATCACTTTCTGAGCGAATGTTTTTTTTTGGTGCTGCGCTGCCTTGATGATGTCTTTATCAAGCTGCTCGATCATGACTAACTGCGCTGAACAATCAACTAATGCCGCTGGGGAATGCTGCTCAAATAATTGATGTAGTAACTGTTCTCTGCGTGCTGATAACGCCTGAATATCTTCCAAATAGTCATCAGCATCTTGGCTGTCGGCTTTTTTAAGCGCATCGAGCAGCTTTTCTGAGCACTCGATGCTATCATCTAACAGTATATTCAACGCCGTCTCCATGGGGTTCACTCGCTAAAGTTGACTTTGTTTTGTTCCTCTGGCGGTATTTCTCCCCAAGCGCTTCTCAGCGGTAAAAGGATCGCCAACGCATCATCGAGTTCAGCTTGAGTATTGTTAAGATTTGCTTGAAACAGTAAATGAATTGCGTATTCGTACAACGATGCCAGGTTATCTGAAATTTCACCACCTTGACTAAAATCTAACGATCCCTCAAGCACGCCTATTAAGGTGATCGCCTGATTAAGTAATTCATTTCTTTTTTCGATGTTATTTTGTGCAATGGCGCCTTTGGCGGCTGCTATATTACCTAAAATTTGCTTAAAGAGCTCAAGCACTAACTGGTAAGGGCTATCCTCGGCCTTACTACTAATACTCGTCTGACGGTATTTTTTAATGGATAAGCGAGTCATAAAAAGCTCCAACAAATAAATTATCTACATTGATAAAAATAAAACGCTAAGTCTAGACTATAGTATCTAACGACTATGTGCTATGACTATCGGCGCTTCAGGTAGCTATTGGCGACAAGATAGACAATTTGACGCCAGAAAACTGTAATATTTAAAGCAAAAGGTATGCCATTGTCGCAAGTGGCAGCCTAACGGGGTGAATACTAAACAACGGTCAAAATATTGACTATTGCTAAGGTTTTATAATAACAGGTAAAATGGAAAACTTGTTCAAAAAAAATGATTTTTTGACTCTCTTTGTCCGGCATTATAATTCTATGGACTTGGAATTATTGATAAAAAGGTAACACTTCACGATGCAACTTTCTGACTCTATTTTAATTTGTAGTGCTAATGGCTCTCAATTACAAGAATTGCGGATCATACTAGAGTTTATCGGTGAATCCGTCACGACGTTTACGACGTTAGATTCACTGAATGAGGCTATAAGTGATAATGATTTAATTTATCGATGTGTGATTATCGATCCGAAAATTGATGGTTTTTCAGCACCAGCTGTCACATTGAGACCTCAACAACCTATATTACTGATTAGTGATGATGCCGATTTAAAGGCGTTCCATGCACCTAATCTATTAGGGAGAATAAATCATCCAGTTGCCTACGCGCAACTGACGCAGGAACTTCATAACTGCCAAGATTTCAATAATAAACATCCGGCCCACAATTCGATGGCTGGTACTTCATCGATGCTATTTCGCAGCCTCGTCGGTCGTAGTAGTAATATCCAAGATGTACGAGTACTTATCGAACAAGTCGCCTCGACTGATGCTAATGTGTTGGTGCTGGGTGAATCCGGTACCGGTAAAGAAGTCGTCGCGCGTAATGTGCATTATTACTCGAAGCGCCGAGAAGGGCCTTTTATCCCAGTAAATTGTGGTGCAATCCCACCTGAGCTGCTTGAAAGTGAACTATTTGGCCATGAGAAAGGCGCTTTTACCGGCGCATTCACGGCGCGTAAAGGGCGTTTTGAACTTGCTGAAGGCGGTACATTATTTCTTGATGAAATAGGCGATATGCCGCAGCCAATGCAAGTGAAACTTTTAAGGGTACTTCAAGAGCGTACCTTTGAACGCGTTGGTGGCAGTAAGACACTCGCCTGTAATGTCAGAATAATCGCAGCGACTCATCAAGAGTTAGAAGAACGGATCCAGCAAGGGAAATTTAGAGAAGATCTATATTATCGGCTCAATGTTTTTCCCATTGAAATGCCAGCGCTGCGAGAACGTAAAGAAGATATTCCGTTACTGCTACAAGAGTTAATTACGCGGATGCGCTCAGCCTACGATGCGACGATTCGATTTACTCAGCGTTGTATGGAATCATTAATGCTCCATGATTGGTCTGGTAATGTTCGAGAGTTAAGTAACTTAGTCGAACGTTTGGTCATTCTATATCCAAATGATCTCATCGACGTAAATGACTTACCGAATAAGTATCGTCATCTAGACGTACCTGAATTTGAACCCGATTATCCTGAAGAGCTTCAAGAGCAAGATGCTTTTGCTGCGCTATTTAGTGGTGAAGAAGAAATTGAGTTACCAGAGAAAAATAGAGTTACGGAATTACCGGCTGAAGGCGTTAACCTTAAAGAAATGCTTTCTGAGCTAGAAGTTGATTTAATCAGACAAGCATTAGAGCAGCAAGAATACGTTGTCTCTCGTGCAGCTGAAGTGCTTGGTATGCGCCGAACAACCTTAGTCGAAAAAATGCGTAAATATGGGATGTCAAAAGACAGCTAATTAGTCAGCGCCATATTATTAAAAAGCCCGATTATTCGGGCTTTTTTTCATTTAAAACAGTGAGATAACATTTGGCACGTAAAGTGCATCTTCAGTCAGTATTACGTTTAAGACAAAATATTGACGAGGCGCTTATGATCGAGCATTCACACGGCACAGTGGCAACAGAAAGTAAGGTATCTCAGAATCGTCTGGCGCATTTGGTCGACATTTTACCATCTGGTGTGATTATTCTTGATGGTAACGGCTTGGTTGAAGAAGCAAATAAAATGGCACTCAGTTTTTTTGGTCGAAATATTATCGGTCAGAAATGGGCTAACGTTATCAATCAGTCTTTTGAACCTCGCGCAGATGATGGCCATGAGGTGTCGCTAAAGGATGGTCGTCGCCTCAAAATAGCGACGTCATCACTGGCACCGGAGAGCGGTCAACTTATCGTGTTAACGGATCTGACCGAGACACGTCAGCTACAAAACAATATGGCACATATGCAACGATTATCTGCGTTGGGTAAAATGGTTGCCTCATTAGCCCATCAAGTTCGTACCCCACTTTCTGCGGCGATGCTGTATGCCGCGAATTTAAAATCTGCTGCGATGACGCCACAGTCCAGAGAGCGTTTCAATGATAAGTTGATCGCCCGACTCAAAGATCTTGAAGGGCAGGTTAACGATATGTTGATGTTCGCTAGAGGTGATAATGGCCAATCCGCCAATGAACTTTCCTTGCAAGAGCTGCTTAGTGAAGTTAAGGCGTCAAGTGAAGCGATGTTATCTCAACACAGTGCTAACTTAATGGTGACGTTGCCTGAACCAGATTTACTGATCTTGGGCAATCGAAGTGCGTTAAGTGGCGCGATCACTAATTTGATTCAAAATGCCATCCAAGCGAAACCGAAGGGCTTGTTAATGCACCTAGTCGCGCGACGTTTTGGTGATAATGAAGTTGAAATCTCATTAGTCGATAACGGACCGGGCATTAGCCTTGAACAACAGAAAAAAATATTCGAACCATTTTTTACCACTAAGAGTCAAGGCACTGGTCTTGGCCTCGCGGTCGTTCAATCGGTAGCAAAATCACATAATGGTAAGTTACATCTAAATTCAAAACTGGGTAAAGGGTCGAGTTTCTCGATTATTCTGCCGTTACAACGTGAAGCTGCTAGCGTGATTATGCACGCGATCGGGAGCTAAACGGTGAAAATTTTCAAGCGCAACATGGATAGGCTTTTATTAGGAGTTATTAGACATGGAAAATAACAAAATTTTAGTGGTCGAAGATGATGCCGGCTTACGCGAAGCGTTGGTTGATACGCTAATCCTCGGTGGCTATCAATGTGTGGAATGTGAAAGCGGTGAAGAAGCGCTGTTAACACTTAAAACAACCAAAGTCGCCTTAGTTGTTTCGGATGTGCAAATGGGGGGGATGTCTGGTTTGGCATTGTTGCGAAGTATTAAAGCAAAACAGCCCGAATTACCGATGCTATTAATGACAGCGTACGCCACGATTGATGATGCTGTTAGTGCCATGCGAGAAGGCGCATCAGATTATATGGCGAAGCCATTTGCGCCGGAAGTTTTACTCAATCTGGTCAGTCGTTATATGCCAGTACCTGTTATTGCGACTAACGATCCTGTGGTCGGAGATGAAAAATCTTTTGCGCTCTTAGCACTGGCTAAGAAAGTGGCGATGAGTGAAGCATCTGTGATGATAAATGGCCCTTCAGGCTCAGGTAAAGAAGTATTGAGTCAATATATCCACAATCACTCAAGTCGTGCTGCTAAACCGTTTGTAGCAATCAATTGTGCAGCAATACCGGAAAATATGCTCGAATCTACGCTATTTGGTTATGAGAAAGGTGCCTTTACAGGCGCATTGCAAGCTTGCCCTGGTAAATTTGAACAGGCACAGGGTGGTACGATATTACTCGATGAGATCACCGAGATGGATATTAGCTTGCAAGCTAAGCTGCTTCGGGTATTGCAAGAGAAAGAAGTTGAGCGGTTAGGCTCTCGTAAAACCATTTCGTTAGATGTTCGCGTGTTGGCGACATCAAACAGAGACTTACGTGAGGCTGTTGCCAATAAAACATTACGTGAAGATTTATATTATCGTCTTAATGTTTTCCCACTAAACTGGTTACCATTAAATGAGCGACCGGGTGACATATTACCGTTGTGCGAATACTTACTCTCTCGTCACGTTAAAAATGGCAGCGTCGTTCCTCAATTAAGTATCGACGCGAAGCTAGCATTGCAACGCCACGAATGGCCGGGAAATGTCCGCGAACTTGATAACGTGATGCAGCGGTCGTTGATTTTGTGCAATGGCAATGAAATTATGCCCCATGATATTATCATCGAACACTTACACGATCCTGAGTGTGAAAAAACCTTATTAAGCGCTGTTTTTGAAACACCAACTGCTTTGAGTCAAAATAATGCTGTTGATAAGCTGGGGAATGAGTTAAAACAGCAGGAAAATCAAATAATCATAGATACGTTGAGTGCGTGTAATGGTTCTCGAAAAGCGGTTGCTGAAAAGCTGGGTATAAGCCCTCGCACATTGCGTTACAAGCTTGCGAAGATAAGAGATATGGGCATTGAATTACCCGCATAAACTATCGATTTATAGTTAATAAAAAGCCTGCCAAGAATTCTTGGCAGGCTTTTTGCTTTTATCACTCTATATTTGACGTTTTATTGCATACGTCAATTTAATGTCAGAGGATAATTGAAATGAATATTAACGCTAGCGCTATGTTTAATGATATGCAGAGCATGATCTCTAAAACCCAAATGGATTCAGCTGCCACTCAAAGTGTTCAGAATAATCAAGTTAATGGTAGTGATTTCTCCGCGATGCTTAAAAGTGCGGTCGATAACGTTAATAACATCCAGCACCACGCAAAAGACCTACAAACCGCTGTCGAAATGGGAGACCGTAGTGTTAGCATCTCTGATGCGATGATTGCCTCGCAAAAAGCAAGTGTTGCATTCACCGCGACTGTTGAGGTGCGTAATAAGTTTGTTGAAGCGTATAAAGAAATCATGAATATGCCTGTTTAATTCACTCAGAGCATGTAAAGTGGTTTAATAATATGACATTATAGCGGCGAATTGGCCAATACCATTTTACGGGTTATTATCGGCCGAACTATTGATTAATAAGGTAACATTGTGGCACAAGCAAGCGAATCGACAGAAATGGCCCTCAACAGTGACGATAACGCGTTAGTTGGTGGTTCGTCAGTGCAAAATTCTGACCAAAAATCGAGCCCTTTTGATGGCTTTGGTGGCAGCGATACCTTACGTCAAGTGATGATGATTATCGCTTTGGCCGCGTGTTTAGTTATTGCGGTAATGATCATGTATATGGCTAAAGAGCCAGAGTATCGTCCGTTAGGAAAAATGCAGACCGACGAATTTGTACAAACACTCGATTTTCTCGATCAAAACCCTGACTTTGCCTATAAAATCGAAGGCAATACAATATGGGTTAGCCAGGAACACTATGCAGATATTAAGTTAGCGCTAACACGCTCTGGGATGTCAACGGGACCTTCCAACGGCGATGAGATCTTGATGCAAGATATGGGGTTTGGTGTATCACAACGTCTTGAACGTGAACGCTTGAAACACAGTCGAGAGCGCCAACTTGCCTCAGCAATCGGTGAATTACAAAACGTCACTCGTGCTAAGGTGCTACTTGCAATACCTAAAGAAAATGTATTCTCCCGTAATGATAAAAAGCCGAGTGCTACCGTTGTCGTTACGTTAAATCGTGGTCGACAGTTAGGGCAAGAAGAGATTGATTCTATTGTCGATATCGTATCATCAGCCGTCGCAGGACTAACACCTGGGCGCGTTTCTATTGCGGATCAAAATGGTCGTTCGTTAAAATCAGGCAATGAAGATCCTGGCAGCGTCCGCAACCGTAAAGAATTTGAACAAGTTCGTAAACAAGAGTTGGACTATTTATCTAAGATCGATTCAATCTTAATTCCAGTGATTGGTGTTGGTAAATATACCGCTCAGGTTGATGTCACGATGGATTTCACCTCGGTAGAAGAGACTCAACAACGCTATAACCCTGATTTACCAGCGATACGCAGTGAACGGACGTCGGAGAATAGTAATGTTGGTAATCTAGTCAGTGGTATTGTTGGTGCATTATCAAATCAGCCTCCACTAGAATCGGATATTCCGCAAAAAGTTAATAAGAAAACTGGGGAATCAACGACGTCACAAAAAGGGCAGTTTCAAAAGGAAGCGACCCGAAACTTTGAACTCGATACAACCATAAGTCATATCCGTCAACAAGTCGGTATAGTTAAACGCCTGAGCGTATCGGTCGCACTAGATCATGTGACGGTACCGGGTGCTGAAGGTGGTGAGCCAATTAGTGAACCTCGTCAAGCCGCCGAGTTAGCGAACATTCGACGTTTATTATCTGGTAGTATCGGCTATAGCCCTGCGCGTGGGGACACGCTTGAGGTTATATCAATCCCTTTCCATAAAGAAGATTTTGCACAAGTCACCGAGCAACCGATGTGGGAGCAGGAATGGTTCTCTCGCCTTGTTAAAATGGGCTTAGCGGCCTTAGTGATTAGTATCATTATTATTTTCTTAGTAAGGCCAATGCTAAATCGCTTGATATTCCCTGATGTTGAAGACGAATTAGACGCTGTTAATGAAGATGAATTAGCTGACTTCGATGATCAATTTGCGGCAGATACTGTCGATATGTTAGCCGCTTCCGATGATGATTACTCTTATGCCGATGATGGCTCGATACAAATTCCAGATTTGCATCGCGATGATGACTTATTACGAGCGGTGCGTGCACTGGTATCAAATGAACCTGACCTTTCAGTCCAAGTTGTTAAAAACTGGCTGGCAGATGAAAACACTCAATAAGCGGTTAAACTAATGGCTGAAGAAAGCAAAGAAATTAAAGAACAAGAAAAAGAAACGTTTGATGCCAAGACATTAACAGGTCTTGAGCGCACCGCGTTATTGCTACTTAGCCTCAAAGAAGGGGATGCGGCGGCAATATTAAAAGCATTGGAGCCAAAAGAAGTGCAATACGTTGGTCAGGCAATGGCACGATTTAGTGACTTCTCACCGGCTAAGGTTCAAGCTGTACTACGTCTATTTCTTGATGATATCCAAGACTTATCAGGTATAGGCCTTAATTCTGAAGACTTTATTCGTAAAGCGCTTATTGAAGCACTCGGTGAAGATAAAGCCTCAAATATAATCGACCAAATTATTCTTGGCGGTAGCGCGAAAGGTCTCGAGTCACTCAAGTGGATGGATGCACGTCAAGTTGCCAACATTATTGTTAGTGAGCATCCTCAAATCCAGACGATTGTTTTATCTTATCTTGATCCAGAACAGTCTGCGGAGATTATGTCGCAGTTCCCTGAGAAAATCCGGTTAGATCTAATGATGCGTATTGCGAACCTCGAAGAAGTTCAACCAGCCGCATTGCAAGAACTTAACGACATTATGGAGAAACAATTCGCCGGTCAGGCGGGTGCACAAGCGGCTAAAATGGGTGGCCTGAAATCAGCGGCTAATATCATGAATTACCTTGATAATAGTGTTGAAGGTCAGTTAATGGACTCTATTCGTGATACGGATGAAGAAATGGCCCAGAAATTACAAGATCTGATGTTTGTGTTTGAAAATCTTATTGATGTTGATGATCGCGGCGTACAAGCCATCTTACGTGACGTTCAGACCGATGACTTAATGAAGGCACTTAAAGGTGCTGACGAAGCCCTTAAAGAGAAATTCCTTAATAACATGTCTAAACGTGCTGCTGAAATGCTGGTGGATGATCTTGAAGCCCTTGGACCTATTCGCGTCAGTGAAGTGGAAGCGGCCCAGAAAGAAATCTTGGCAGTGGCAACACGTCTCGCTGATTCCGGTGAAATTATGCTGGGCGGCGGTGGTGGTGACGAGTTCTTATAATCGACACTGAGCTAATAAAAGGGTAGAAAAATGGCCATAGACAGTACATACAAACCGACAGAAGAAGAGTTAGAGCTACTACAACGCTGGTATGCACCTGACGTTTCGAAAAAAGTCTCGCCATCACGGACAAATGCGCTAGGGATGAATGTGGCGGACTTAGCCAACAAGAAAAATGAGTTAAGTCAAAAAGAAAGTAACGTCAGCGTTGAAGATGTCGAACAACCGCC
>Ga0209291_1000309_pt1 | contig 48056 bp, 33 predicted proteins | sample GOMGulsemesocosm_FD_184633 | JGI IMG/M metagenome (GOLD analysis project Ga0209291, IMG submission 184633) | Methane-oxidizing microbial communities from mesocosms in the Gulf of Mexico - GOM9B Gulf of Mexico (SPAdes) (version 2) | ecosystem: Environmental > Aquatic > Marine > Cold seeps...
AAAACCGGCCTTTAAAATTAGTTTGTTGTTGCAGTTTGGCAATATTAATAAAGCTATTTTCTAATACCCATAAATCAATCTTTTGAATTAAATCGCTCTTTTCAGCTATCGGAATAAACTGCTCGGGACCAATGTCTTGCGCCGCTAAGTTTTGACAACGAACCAGCACTTCAATCGCGGCGATCTCTAAGCTGCTACTGTTAAATATCGGCATAAACACCAGCGATAACAAATCTTGCTCAAGCGCTAGTTTTAAGGCGTCTTCAATGTATTGCCGATGATGGATCTGTTGATTAATTTGTTCGGTATAAAACTCCAGTCGATTGCGCCCTTTGTTTTTAGCCTCGCACATCGCCAAATCGGCATGATGCAGTAACTCATCTGACGATGTCGTATCACTGGGGTAAATCGCAATGCCAATGCTGGCATAAACGGGTTTTTTGGTGCCTGCGACCACCACCCCGCGCTCAAAGATATTGAGAATGCGCTCACCAACCACCTTAGCAATAGCCGGTGATTCAATATTTTTTAACATCACCACAAATTCATCACCACCAATTCGAGCAATGCCATGCATGGTCTCAGCATTATCGATATCAGTAGCTCGTACCACCTCCTTTAACTGCCGCGCAAAAGCTAACAATAATCTATCGCCAACGTCATGCCCATAGATGTCATTGATCTGCTTGAAATTATCGAGATCAATATACAAAAGGGCTAAGTTGTGATGATCTTTTTGTGCCTGTTGCAAGGCAGTGTCCAAATTGAGCGTAAAACTACGACGATTTGGCAATTCAGTTAACGAATCAAAAAACGCCAGGTGTTGCACATCATCATTATAAATTTGTAGCAAACTATCGTAACCGCTCTCTTCTGATTTTAACGCCGCTAGACAAACCAAATAAAGCGCCAACAAAGTACACTCAAAGCGAATAGATTCAATCAAGGAATAGCTGGTCAGTAGCAGCCCAGACAATGGGGTAAATAACAGCAAAGTGCTTAGTACCAAGAATGAGCCATAAAGCAAAGCGGCAGGCCAAAATCGATTAACAAAAATATTAAATGCGAGCAGCGGGTACAGCCACAACATGCCGGTATCCTCAACACCACCGGTGACCAATAAAACAATCGCGAGTAAAAAAAATTCAATATTGAGTAATAAAACGGGTAACTTAAGATCACTTTTATAATGTAACAAATACAAACTAATGCAGCCGACAACCATGCAAGCGAGCAGCATAGCACCAAACACATATGAGAAACTTTGAATTGATAACAGACCAAAAACCAATAAAAAGACAATGCTAATGCATAATAAAATTTTGCATAACATGAGTCGTTTTATTTGCCTAAGTTTGAGTATTTCCCGGTACTCTTGCTTTTGTTCAATCACTCAACTCTCCAGCCAATCATCAACACCCTAACGAATAATCCAATGCAGTAAGCTTCATTGGTATAAGAAGTTTTCTAGTTACTACACTAAAGTTTAGACCTAACTTGGCCCAATACATATTGCGCATTACTATCAATTAAGACAATAAAGCCAACATTTAGTCGGCTAGCAGGATTAAAAATCAACTAGTTAAATTGTAACAAACATCCCGCTAGCCCTTTGGCTGCCTAAGGTTTAGTACTCTAGTCGATGATTTAATAAAACTCAAAATTTAGCAGAAATAATAATAAGCCCGATCGAACCACTAAGTACAACGAACTAAGTTTGCTTGAATTAACAGCATAAAGAGTGGCTTTGTCGCCACTATGGCTGGTAGATAACGCAAGGGGTAACGGCTGGTTGTCGCCATTAGAAACAGGTATGATGCTAGCTTTAGTAATAATCAATAATAATGTAGTTTCCTATGCCTAAATTAGATTTTTCAGCGTTGAACAAACAGGCTGCTAACTCGTTTCAACAACAACGAAATTTGATCAAAAAAGTCTGCCGCGGTGATAAGGTATTGTGCCAACATTGCCAACAGCCGCTGGCATTAATCCCTGCCGCAAATAAGGTCGCAAGCATCCGTTGCACAAAGGGCTGCACTACGATTGAATTAGAGTTAGATTAGTCTGACTGCAGATTAGCACCGCAGGATATGCTTTATCCTACGGTGTTTCTTGCGGTTTTTATTGATACTTTTTCTGGCAAAAATGTATTTAGACTTGATCTAAAAACTTAACTAACCATTTCATTACGGCGAGATCATCTACCTTACCATTGAGCGAGCTTGCACCGGTTTCAATAACCGCAGCAGGAATGCGATCGCGTCGAGCGTTCATCAACGCCAATGAGTACTGACGACTAAACTCTGGATGCCCCTGAATACCGATAAAGCACTGACCCACTAGAATCATGCTATATGGACAAAAGTCACTGCTCATTAAGACTGTCGTCGCTGGCGGTAATTCAACAATTTGGTCTTGATGACTAACAATTAAATTGACATTGTTGGGCGCTACTGACATCCAGTCAGGACGAACCTGCACCTGACTTTCAGCAATGCCAATCCCCCAACCTTTGGCTGATTTTTCAACCTGACCACCTAGCGCTTTTGCAATGAGTTGATGACCAAAACAAATACCGACCAAGGCTTTATTGGCTTGGTAAAGCCGCCTAATAAAATCTTCAAGCTCACGGATCCACACGAGATCATCGTTAACGCCACACTTACTACCGCTAGTCATATACGCATCGCACTGATCGATGTCACTGGGTAACTGTTGCTCTACTGCTGAAAAATAACGTATTTCTACTTGCGGTTCAATCTGGCCCAAGATATCACTAAACATCTGTGGATAATCGCCAAACTCATTACGTAAGGCGGGCTGAACCTGATCGCATATTAGAATGCCTAGTATCATAATTACTCCTTTGTTCTAGTGAAGCCTTTCTCTTGATCTTAGTATTTGGCTGATCCATCCATAAATCAGCCATTATTCAAGTACGGTTCATGTTGAATTTACAGCTCGCCACTAATTGCCGCGGCACACAACGCCGTATATTGCTCGGCGCTAAATTGGATCGGATTACCACCTGCAGAGGGATCGTGTTCAGCCATTTGTCCCACTTTATCGACCTGCGCGCTATCAATGCCAATTTCGGCCAAAGTATGCGGGATGTTAAGCTGCTGACGCAGGGTCAGTACCCAATTTAAAAAGCCAGCAAAGCTACTGTCTTCCAGCTCTAAATAACGTGCTAAACGCTCAATACGCAATTCAATGGCACTGCGGTTAGCTTTTAGAACATAAGGCATTAATACCGCATTGAGCAAACCGTGGTGACAGTCATAAAGCGCGCCCAATGGATGAGCTAGCGCATGCATGCCGCCTAACCCGCGCTGAAATGCGGTAGCGCCCATAGTCGACGCTACCATCACCTGAGCCCGAGCTTCTAAATCGGTGCCATCGGCCGTCGCGCGTGGTAAATAGTTTTTGACCAAACGAATTGCCTCGAGCGCAATGCCTTCGGCCATCGGATGAAAATATGGCGCGCAGTATGCCTCTAATGCATGTGACAATGCGTCCATGCCGGTAGCAGCGGTAATGTGCGCTGGCAAACCAACCGTTAATTGCGGATCTAAAATAACAATTGCTGGCAACATATTAGGGTGGAATATGATGCGTTTAATCTGCTGCTCAGTATCAGTGATCACCGAGGCACGCCCAACTTCAGAACCGGTGCCTGAAGTGGTTGGAATAGCCACGACCGGCGCCATACTTTCGGTGCGAACATGCGTCCAGTTATCACCAACATCTTCAAAATCCCACAGTGGCAATTCTTGACCAACCATTAAAGCTATCGCTTTAGCAGCGTCAAGTGCCGAGCCGCCACCCAATGCAATTACGCCATCGTGTTCGCCGCGCCAGTATGCAGCAACACCATCGGTAACATTTTCGCCCGTTGGGTTACTTTTAATCTGCGAAAAAAGATCACAGCGCAAGCCACCTTTACGACAGTCAGCTAAAATTTGCTGGACCATCGGCAACTGCGCCAATCCGGGATCGGTAACCAACAATGGGGCGCTCATGCCCAGCTCCTGACAGGCGCCAGCAAGTTCTTTAACACGGCCAATACCGTGACGTATGTTAGTCGGATAATTCCAATTAGCGTTAAATTTATTAAGGTCCATCTCAGCTCCCTATTATAAGTTAGTCTTTAAATGAAAAGACTTCGGCCGGGTCAATGCTTCATAACCCAAACTCGACAAGGTACAACCTCGCCCTGAATTTTTAACCCCAGTCCACGCTAGCGCAGGATCAAGGTAGTCACAACGATTAAGAAAAAACGTGCCGGTCTCAACTTGCTCACCAATCGTGATGCCAGCTTCGATATCTTGAGTAAATACCGATGCGGTTAAGCCAAACTCAGAATCGTTCATTAATGCAATTGCTTCATTATCATCGGCCACTTTCATAATGCCAACCACCGGACCAAAACTCTCTTGAGTCATTACTCGCATGGAGTGATCAACATTCGTTAATAACTGCGGCGCTAAATAAGGCGTGCCCGATTGATCTAACGGAAAATGAGCCCCATCGATATGAGCAACCGCGCCAGCGTTAACCGCTTCGTCAATTTGGCCACGTACAAAATCAGCCGCAGCGGTTTTAACCACTGGGCCTAAGGTGGTCGTTGGATCATCCGAGCGGCCGAGTTTATATTGCTTAACGAGCGCTACCGCCTGCTCGACAAACTGGTCAAACACCGCGCTGTGCACATAAATTCGCTCAATACCGCAACACGACTGGCCCGAGTTAAAAAAGGCACCATCAATGGTCGTTTCGACCGCATGGCTAATGTCGGCATCAGCTCTGACATAAGCCGGATCTTTGCCGCCAAGCTCAAGGCCAACGCCAATAAAACGGCCACTGCTTGCGCGTTCAACCATCGCGCCACCAGCCACCGAGCCCGTAAAGGCAACATAATTAATCCGCGAGTCTTTAATAATATTTTCGGTCGCGCCATGGCTTAAATGTAAATATTGAAAAACGCCCTGCGGCAAACCAGCTTGCTCAAATGCACTGGCCAGTTGTTCTGCGCACAGCGGCGTTTGTGCCGAATGCTTCAGCACAACTGCATTGCCCGCCATGATGGCCGGAATAATCGCGTTAATCGCGGTCAAATACGGATAATTCCAAGGCGCCACCACAAAAGCCACCCCAAGCGCTTCCCGCTTGATATAACGGCTAATACCGCTAATTGGCGCTAACTCAATAGGGGCTAATGCCTGCTCTGCGGCATCAATCATATAGCGTGCCCGCTCAACCATGCCCGCCACTTCACCTTTGGCGTATTGAATGGGACGACCCATCATCCAGCACAGTTGCTCGGAAATTTCTGCTTCGTTAGCAATAAAGGCTTCGACCATCCGGTGGCAAATAGCCTGACGCTCTCCTATCGGACACTGACGCCATTGCCGCTGCGCCTGCTCTGCCAAAGTCAGCACCTGCTCTATTTGCGGCGGGTTAGCTAAGGCTCGTTCAACGTAAATAGAATCATCAATCGGTGAACGGGTGATCTGTGTTTGGCTCATATCATTACTCATCTGATTAAATTGAAATATATGCTTGTGCGCATTACTCAAGCTGCAATTAAAGAACTAGGTAAGCAGGTTAAAGTAAGCCAACTGTTACTGACAAGGATGCCAGTCCAAGCCTCCATGCATGGGCTCACGGCGAGTTAAGCATCTTTAGCTTGCTCACCAGAAGCATCGACATAGGCACATTAAATAAAATTAAATTATTTCGAAGTAGCGTTCAAGTTCCCAGTCGGTGACGTGTTTACGATATTCACGCTCTTCCCACTCGCGGGTCGCGGCAAAATGAGCGACAAATTCATGACCAAAGAGCTCTTTGGCAACTTCTGAGTGCTTAAACATAATCGCCGCTTCAAACAGACTGCCTGGCAAGTTAATTTCTGCTGGCTGTGGTTGCTCATACGCATTGCCTTTAACCTGAGGCAGTGGCTCTAGTTGATGTTCAATGCCATAAAGGCCAGAGGCCAACGCTGCCGACAAGGCTAAATAAGGATTCGCATCAGCCGAGCCAATTCGGTATTCCAACCGTTGTGATTTTTCAGATCCCGGAATAACCCGCAACGCTGTGGTGCGGTTTTCAACGCCCCACGTGGCGTCTAACGGTGCCCATAATCCTGGCACCATTCGGCTATAGCTATTGACTGTAGGCGCGACCATCGCTAAAAACTCCGGCATAAATCTTTGCTGCCCCGCCAAGAAATGACGCTGAGTATCACTCATGTTGTGTTCTTTAGTGTCGTCATAAAATGCTGACTTGCCATCAAGGTCGCGCAGCGAAATATGAATATGACCACTTTGCCCCGGCAAGTCTTTCGACCACTTCGCCATAAAGGTCGCCATCATGTCATTACGCTGGGCCCATACTTTGACAAAGGTTTTAAACAACGCGGCCTTGTCTGCGGCATCGCTGGCATTGTCATGCGCTAGTGCCGCTTCGAGCACGCCCGGCCCCGTTTCGGTATGCAAACCTTCAATCGGGAAATCCATATCTTCAGATAATTTAAGTAATTGGTGATACAAATCGGCATGCACCGAGTTACGGATCATCGAATAACCAAAAAAATCAGGCGTAATCGGCTTTAAGTTTCTAAATCCCTTTTCACGTACTGAGTCAGGCGTTTCATTAAACATGAAAAATTCATATTCAAACGCGGCAGTCACATCGAAACCTAGATTTTTAGCCCGTGCCAGCGTTTTTTGCAAGACTGCACGCGGACAAACAGCTTCAGCTCCATCACTAAACTCAGCAATAAACAGCAACATATCGCCTTCAAATGGCACCGAACGGCAGCTGCTTGGGATAATTCGAACCGGCGCATCGGGATAGCCAGTATGCCAACCGGTATAAGCAACATTATCGTATAACTGATCTTTAGAGTCCCAGCCCAGCACCACATCACAAAAAGCAAAACCGCTATCCAGCGACGAGAAAAACTTCTCTTTGCTCATGTATTTACCACGCATCACACCATCAACGTCGAACAAACCTACCTTAATATGAGTGAGACCACGTTGCTCGATAATATGCTTGGCATCAGCAACAGTTTTAACAGTCCTTGGATCTAACATAATCTTTCCTTATCGCAATTGGGCCAAGGCCAACGGCCTCAGCCAATTAACTTTAATTAAGCTCTGATTCGGCTTGTGAAATAGCGGCAAACTCTTCTTCTGGCACTTTACCAACCAAATGATGACGGCTATATAGGGCAAAATAAGCGACCAAAATAGCGTAAAACACCCCAGACCATAAGGCAGCTTCCAGACTAACAACAAAGGTACTAATGAAAGCGACAATCGCTAATACAAAAGCAATGCCCGTAGTGACGACACCACCAGGCGTACGATAAGGACGCGCTAAATTAGGCTCTTTTATGCGTAAAAGAATGTGCGACAACATCATTAAGGCATATGAAATCGTGGCGCCAAATACCGCCATCGTAATCATTAAGTCGCCCTCACCCGTTAACGACAGTAAAAACCCGAAAATACCAGGTACGATCAACGCCATAACTGGCACTTTTCGATCGCCAGTCACTGATAGAAAACGCGGTAAATACCCCGCACGCGACAAGGCAAATACTTGGCGAGAATAAGCAAAGATAATAGAAAAGAAACTCGCGACTAAACCAAACAAACCAACGATATTAACGAAGGTGGCAATGGCAGAGTTCTCACCATAAACAACTTGCAGAGCGCCGACTAAAGGAGCCCCATGATCTTTCATCATGTCAGAACCCGCCACGCCCGGTGCGATAAACAAAACCAAAGCCGCAAAGACTAATAAAATCACCATCGCAGTAATAATACCGCGCGGCATGTCTTTCGCAGGATTGGTGGTTTCTTCAGCCGCTAACGGCACCCCTTCCACCGCAAGGAATAACCAAATTGCAAAAGGAATAGCACTCCAGATCCCAATATATCCCTCGGGTAAAAACGAACTTGCACCAACAGCGCTTTCATTAACCGCAATATCGAACAAGTTATTGGCGTCAAAATGTGGGATTAAACCTAATGCAAAAACTAACAGCGCAATCACCGCAACACCGGTAATGCCCATCATAATTTTTAGCGCCTCACCGGCACCGTATAAATGAATGCCAATAAAAACAATATAACAAGCGGCATAAACTGCCGGACCATTAAAGCCAAATATTTCATTAACATAAGCACCGATAAAGACTGCAATTGCAGCCGGTGCAATTGAATACTCTAATAACACCGCGGTACCCGTTAAAAATCCACCCCATGGCCCCATCGCGCGACGAGCAAAACTGTAACCACCGCCAGCGGTTGGCAACGACGCCGACATCTCTGCCAAGCCAAACACCATAAACGTATACATCAGCGCCATTGCGATAGTCGCAATCAGCATGCCACCAAAACCGCCTTGAGCTAACCCGAAGTTCCAACCGGCAAAGTCACCGGATATAACATAAGAAACCCCTAAGCTGGCTAACAATACCCAACCGGCGACCCCCTTTTTTAGTTGCCTGTTTTCTAAATAATCTGCTGCGACCTCTTCGTAACCAACGGTTGAGGCTTTATTTGTATCTGACATGCATAACTCCCTCTAAATTATTATTATGAGAATGTTGCGACGCGGTCAATTTATCGACACCGAATAAGCAACCCAAATCGATACTAATACGGCTAAGTTGGTGTTTCAAATAGAATAAGTTAGCTGCCCGCCCTTAGTATAAGTAAAACTAATACTAACTAAAAAGCATTAAAAATCAGTTAGTAAAGAAGTTAAGTGCTGCATTTAAAAATCAGACTTGCTGATCGTAAATAGCAATAAAGATCATTAACCAATTTTAATGTGATCTTTTAGCCAGGCTAAATGGTGATTAATGTAGTTGGTAAATTCACCAGCCAAAATAGCCTGACTGTCGCTCGCGATAATTTTTGGTAATTGCCATAGCCCGTTATCACGGCTAACTAGCACCAAGTTTCTAAACAACGAATCGCCGGGTAGCGGCAAACAAGTGACGTCTTTATTGCTAATGCCATTTTGAAATAAGCATAAGGGTGTTGTGATAGTCCACCCTAACCCAGCCGCAACAGAAGAGAGAATAGCGAAGGTATTATCGAGCTTTAAACACATAGGAGGATCAATCTGTGCTCGCTTTAAGTAACGCTCTACCGTTAAACCGATTAATGAATCACTGCTGTAACGGATAAAACCCAATTGCGCCACCAGCTGACCTAAATCTTTAAATTCAATAGATTTCGACTTTGGCACCACTAACACAAAAGGTTCACGCAAAATGCGGTAACGACTTAAATTATCATGCTGTTCAAGGGCGTCGTCGGACAAAATCATATCAACATGACGTGACATTAATGCATTGGCATGCAAATGAGACAAACCCGTACTAATCGACCAGCCGCTGACATGCTGCTCTACGGTTTTTATCAGTGCCGGCGCTAAGGCGGTCACTAATGAGTCGACCATCGCGATGTTGACATGATTGAGTTGGTTGAAATTGGCTTGGCGCATATCGCCGTTCGTTTTACGAGCCTGCGCGAGGATATTGCGGGCGCTGTCATATAAGAATCGTCCCGCAGCGGTTACCTCAAGCGGCCTTACCGTGCGATCGAGCAGGGTAAGCTCCAATGATTTTTCTAAATTAGTTAAGGCTTGCGAAATAGCCGGCTGGGTCGTGCCCATACGCTCGGCGGCCGTAGTCATGTTGCCTGACTCAACCGTATGAACAAATATCTCGAGCGATCTTAAATCAAAATCAAAACTGCCGATCATCCCTGCTTCTCTCAATCGATTATGCTGAAAAAATAGAGTAAAACATCAGGCAATAAATGCAACAGCGTCATTAGTCTAATGACTGATAAAGTGTTTCTGCTAGTTTACCGGTTGTTTGATGCGTTAAATCAAAGGTTTTATTGTCTTTTAATTAAACAGACAATTTTAATTTTTTAGCTGCGACATATTGCCGCACTTGCGCAGAACGGTTTGTATTGTTATCAACTAAAATACAAAATAACCAGCATATTCAGTCATGTAGAGTTGTAGTCATGAAAGTTAATCCACTAAGCGCTTTAATATCAAGCCTGTTGTTTGTGCCGCAAGTTTTTGCCAACACCCTAAATCAGTCATCAAATGCGATCGATGTTATTACCATTTCTGCACCACGTATAGTCAACGATAATTCGTTTGCTGATGGTAATTATATTGAACCTGATGTTGCCGATTGGCTTAATACCATTCCGGGTGCCAGTGTTAATAAAAATGGCCCGATTACGGGGATTGCGCAATACCGCGGCATGTTTGGTAGCCGAGTTGCCAAGAACATTGGTGGTCACCCAATTGTCAGCGCCGGCCCAAATGCGATGGACGCACCACTGACCTATTTAAACCCTGTGATGATAGAGTCTCTATCGCTTTATCGTGGTATAGCACCTGTTGCAAGTGGCATAGACACCATTGGTGGCGCGGTCGATGTGCAGCTAAAACGTGCGCACCCTAGCGAAGAGCAAGCCATACACGGTATGGCTCACGCTAATTACAACGAGCACAACGATGCAACAACGCTAAGTGGCAATATCGAGGCCAGCGGCAATAACTTTGCAGCGCTAATTTATGTCAATCAGCAACAAGCAGACGATTATCAAGACGCGGACAGCCGTACCGTAAAATCAACCCAATATGACAAAACTCAAGCAGGCATCGATCTACGCTATGGCAAAGATAATTTAACCCTGGGCACGTCTTGGCATTATGCTAAAACAGATCAAACTGGCACCCCAGCGTTGCCAATGGACATTGATTACATTGACTCAGACCGCATTAATATTGACGGTGAGTATACCGCTGATGATTACCGCCTAACTTGGACCATGGGCTATCAAGATGCCAGCCATGGCATGGATAACTTCCAGCAACGCACTAACCCAATGTCGGCAATGCACCGCTATACCACAGCACAAGCCAAAACATTCGATTACCAGCTTACAGTGGCCTATCAGCAATGGTTATTTGGGATCGATGGTGTCAGTGCTAAGCACAATGCTGATATTACCAACCCGAATAACCCGATGTTTAAGATCACTAACTTCAACAACGTTAAAGATTCACGCCACTCTGTCTTTACCCAATATAGCCAAGAGTCACAAACGGTTACTTACACCCTCGGCGCTCGTGTTAAGTTTAATCACGCCGATGCCGCTAATGTGTTTAGCTCAATGGCGATGCCGGGCACACCCGTTCTGGCATTGCAAACTGCCTTTAATCAACAAGATAAAAGTGTATCTGATACCACCTTTGATTTGGTGGCCAACAACCAATACATGATTAATCAAGACTGGACCTTAATTACCGGTGTCGGCGTTAAGCAACGTGCTCCAAGTTATCAAGAGCGCTATTTATGGCTGCCAATGCAAGCAACAGGTGGCTTAGCTGACGGTAAGACCTACATTGGTGATGTTAACCTAGACCCAGAAACGGCTTATCAAATTGACATTGGCACGCATTACCAGGCAAACGGCATTAGCGTTGAACCCCACATCTATTACCAGAAGATTAAAGATTATATCCAAGGCATGACTGTCGACGCTGCACAAAACCCTAAGGCGATAATGGTTGCTAGTATGATGGGCGATACGTCGCCGTTACAATTTAGCAATATAGACGCTACGATTTATGGCTTAGATGTCAGCTGGCACGCGCCAATCAACGAAGCATTTTCATTAAGCGGCTTGGTTAACTACGTACGCGGTAAACACGATGATAGTAACGATAATTTATATCGCATTAGCCCGTTGAACAGCCAAATTTCGTTAAACTACGCAGCGGAACAATGGCAAAGTAAATTATCACTCCATGCTTTTGATAAGCAAAACAAGGTGTCATCATTAAATAACGAAAAACCCAGTGCAGGTTATGCCGTTGTTGACTGGCAGGCTAGTTATGATGTCAATACTGACTTATCGCTTACCCTTGGTGTAACCAATTTATTAGACAAGCAATACCAACCGCACCTGGCCGGATTAAATCGCGCTGGAGGTAGTGAGCTTACCGTTGGCGAGCGCATTAGCGCTAAAGGCCGTGCAATGCACATCGCAATGGATTATCAATTCTAAGCTGAGCCCTTCCAAAAATGACGGTATCATTTGATATCGTCGATTCGGATTTAACACCCATATGATAAAATTTCAGGCTCCAGCACTTGCAAATTCGAACCAAACTCCGATCAATCCACTCAAGCCGAAAACTTAAAGATAAATCCGTTAGGGCGAATTTGATCCGATCTACTTTTAACAGCTTGGTCGCCTCGCGAAATTATTTATATCAACGATTTAGTTATGCCTGCCCTTTATTTAGTTTTTATTTAGTTAACTTTTAGCTAAATTGCTTGAAAGGGTGCTTGATTAAAATAACGAATAAAGGCAACTTAGACCGCTCGATTCTAAAGAATTAATTCACCTGCGCTGATTATCGGTTAAAAAGCGTTGAGCGTTTTGATTAACCCTATATATCATTTTGTTGTCGTTTTTAAATGGATTTATTACGATGAAAAAAATAAGAAAATCGTTATTAGTCACTTTTGATTTTACCCAGCGAGGAAAAACGGGGACAGGCCTTGCCGCGGGCAGTCTAATTTCTGCTTGTCGCCATCACCCACAATACAACACTGAATTTGTCATTGAACACTTGCCTATTTCAATGCAATTAGCAGCACAATCACAACCTAAGGTTGATGACATCGCCAAGATGATTAACGATAAACTGTCATTGGCCAATATCGACCGCTTAGCGTTGGCCTGTTATGTCTGGAGCTCACGTTTAATTGAGCCGTTAATCAAAAAGTGCAAGCAAATGGGCTTTCGCGGCAAAGTGATTTTGGGAGGTTATCAAATTCATGAAGACAGTTGCCGCAAGCTTTATCCGAGCGCTGATTTTTATATCGCAGGCTATGCCGAAGCAGCATTGCCAGAAGCTATTTTAGATGATTTGGCAATTACCAGCCGGTTTATAAAAAAAGACATCGACATGGCGACACTGCCCTCACCCTATTTGGACCACACAATTAGCTTGAGCCAAGAGCAAGAGATGATCCACTGGGAAACACGCCGTGGCTGTGTTTTTAAATGTAATTTTTGCGCCCATCGTGATTTAACCCATAAAAAAGTTCACTTGTTAGCGATGGACAAAATCAAGCAAGAGCTGGATTTGTTTAAAAGTAAAAACGTCAAAAAAATTAATGTACTTGATCCTATCTTTAATCTCGAACCCAATCATATCGAGATTTTAGAATATGCAATTTCAATTAATTTACAGGCACTACTGTCTTTTCAAGTCCGTTTTGAAAAAATTACTGCTGAGTTTCTACGCTTGTGCTCCAAGCTTAATGTCCATTTAGAATTTGGCTTACAGACAATAGATAAAGATGTCGCGAAAACGATCGAACGGGCGAACAATATGAACAAAGTCGGCAAAGCTATCAAGCTGTTGCAGCAGTGGCAGCAACCCTTTGAGGTAAGCCTTATTTACGGCTTACCGGGACAAACACTCGACAGCTTCAGCGCCAGTATTGATTACCTACAAACTCGAAATGTCGTCATCATCAAAGCATTTCCGTTGATGTTGCTTGAAGGCACTAAGCTGGCTGACGAGCAACAGCAATTTAATATTGAGCAAGAAGTCATCGATGCCAGTGATATTCCGCATGTGGTCGCTTGCGATAGTTTTACCAAAAGCGAGTGGTTGCAAATGCAAAGCTTGGCCGATAAATTAAGTGCATACCAAGCTGCTGCATAATGTTGATTGCTATTGGCTCTGTTCACCTTAAATGTAGCTAGTTATCGTCCATAAACAGACATCCTTGTCTGTTTATGGACGCACTACCGTAAAACGTGGTTTTACTTCGTTTTCATTTTCAACAAGTTGAAAATGTTGGTACATCCCTGTTCCACATAGCCAGTGTCCTGCTTCGCAGTTTCTGGATGGACACTAGCTAGCTTCGCAATACATTGAAAGTGTTGGTGTTTGATAAAGCAAGCTTGTGCAGCATGGATGCTGCGCCAGAGCCTTCATGGACGAATTTACGGCGACTTGCAGTTCAAATGGCAACACTTTAGTACAACATAGCCATTGCTATTGGCTATGTTCCCGTTAACTGTGTCTGTGTTTTTAATTTATTAAATATCAATGAATTATACGTTTAGCAAACTTATCGACGCCCACCAAGCCCCCGCTTTTAGTTGCCTCACTATAATTGCCTGTTAGGAGAAAAATTCAGGGACGAATTTTTAGATTTCCGTGCAGGATGCACATTGAAATCGGTTCCGTTAAGACAGGTATTTATAGGGAGATCAGCAACTAACACGGGTCGCCTTTCTTTTGGTTACTTATTCTTTGGCGAAGCAAAGAAAAGTAACTGGTGTGCTAGCGCCAAAACTTAAGAGTGTGCAAAGACATAAAGCACATCAAATATTCACCAAGCTTATTGCTAGCAACATTTAACTACAACATAGCCATTGCTATTGCTATTTAAAATACCAACCCTATTAATTGCATCTGCCAGAAACAACAAAGCCCCGCTAATGCGAGGCTTTGATTGAGTCAACTTATGCTGAAATTATTCAGCAACAGGACGCATATGTGGGAACAGTAATACGTCGCGGATTGACGGTGAATCCGTGTATAACATCACTAAACGGTCAATACCAATGCCTTCACCAGCAGTTGGTGGTAGGCCGTATTCTAACGCGGTAATGTAATCAGCATCGTAGAACATTGCTTCGTCATCGCCGGCATCTTTTTGAGCAACTTGATCAAGGAAACGCTGATCTTGATCTTCAGCATCGTTTAATTCAGAGAAACCATTGGCAATTTCACGGCCACCAACGAAAAACTCGAAACGGTCTGTGATAAACGGGTTATCGTCATTACGACGTGCCAATGGTGACACTTCAGCAGGATACTCAGTAATGAATGTCGGCTGCATTAACTGGTGCTCGCCGGTTTCTTCAAATATTTCGATTTGAATTTTACCCAAACCCCAGCTGTCTTTAACATCAATGCCAAGACCTTTAGCGATAGCAGTGGCTTGCTCAAGATCATTCACTTGCTCAACCGTCGTGCCAGGCGTGTACTTTAAGATTGCTTCAACCACAGTTAAACGATCAAATGCCTTACCGAAATCAAATGCATTACCTTGGTAATTAATTTCAGTAGTGCCTTTAACGCTTAATGCTAACTCACGTAACATGTCTTCAGTTAAATCCATCAACATGTTGAAGTCAGCGTAACCCCAGTAAAACTCAAGCATAGTGAATTCAGGGTTATGACGCGTTGAAAGACCTTCGTTACGGAAACTACGGTTAATTTCAAATACGTTTTCAAAACCACCAACAACCAAGCGCTTAAGGTTAAGCTCTGGTGCGATACGTAAGTACATGTCCATGTCTAACGCGTTGTGGAATGTCTTGAATGGACGAGCCGTTGCGCCACCAGGGATCACCTGCATCATTGGCGTTTCTACTTCCATGAAGTTCTTTTGCGTTAAGTAGTTACGGATAAAGGCAACAACTTTAGAACGAATTTTAAAGACTTCACGTGATTTTTCGTTAGCGATCAAATCTAAATAACGCTGACGGTAACAAGTTTCTTGATCTGACAAACCGTGGAATTTATCTGGTAACGGACGTAATGCCTTAGTGAGCAAACGAACGTCGTTACAACGAATTGACAGTTCACCAGTTTTGGTTTTAAACAAAGTACCAGTTGCAGCGATAATATCGCCCAAATCCCACTTTTTAAATTCGGTGTTATAAAAGCCTTCAGCTAATAAGTCACGAGCAACATAAACCTGAATTCGCGTGCCCATGTCTTGGATAGTAGCAAATGCTGCTTTACCCATAATGCGGCGCGTCATCATGCGGCCAGCCACTGCAACTTCAACATTAAGCGCTTCGAGCTCTTCTTTGTCTTTGTCGCCATAGGCAAGGTGCAGATCGTCAGAAATATCTTTACGACGGAAATCATTAGGAAATGCCTGACCTTTCTCACGCATTGCATCTAACTTGGCACGACGCTGTGCGACCAATTCGTTAACGTCTACCACTTCTTCATTTTCTGGGCTATTTTGTTCGCTCATGTTTATTCCACTGTTGTTCGTTGTTTACAAGCCGCTTTTTAAGCTAGCTTCAATAAATTTGTCTAAATCACCGTCTAATACAGCACCGGTATTGGAACTTTCTATTCCAGTACGTAAATCTTTTATTCTTGAAGCGTCAAGCACGTAAGAGCGAATTTGACTGCCCCAACCGATGTCTGCTTTACCGTCTTCAAGTTCTTGCTTGTCTTCATTTTGCTTAGCAATTTCCAGCTCGTACAACTTGCCTTTTAACTGCTTCATTGCCGCTGCGCGGTTTTTGTGTTGCGAGCGATCGCTCTGACACTGCACCACGGTATTAGTCGGCAAGTGAGTAATTCGGATGGCCGAATCGGTCTTATTAACGTGCTGACCACCAGCGCCAGACGCGCGGTAAGTATCAACCCGTAAATCCGCCGGATTAATGTCTATTTCAATATCGTCATCAATTTCAGGATAAACAAACGCCGAACAAAACGAAGTATGGCGACGTGAGCCCGAGTCAAACGGCGACTTGCGCACTAAACGATGAACACCACTTTCGGTGCGTAACCAGCCGTGGGCATATTCACCACTAAACTTAATTGTTGCGCCTTTAATGCCTGCAACGTCACCGTCAGACACTTCCATTAATTCGACTTTGAAACCTTTGGCTTCACCCCAGCGTAAATACATCCGCAGCACCATATTAGCCCAATCTTGCGCTTCGGTACCGCCAGAGCCAGACTGAATATCCATGTAGCAATTATTAACATCATTGCTGCCACTAAACATACGGCGAAATTCGAGTTTTTCCAGCTGTTGCTCTAAGCTTGCGAGCTCTGAGACGGCTTCATCGAATGTTTCTTGATCTTCGGCTTCAACCGCCAGTTCAACCAAACCTTCGACATCTTCAAGCCCAGTTTCCATGCGGTCGATGGTATTAACTATTGCTTCAAGATTCGCACGCTCTTTGCCTAAGGCTTGCGCCCGATCAGGCTCGTTCCATACCGCTGAGTCTTCAAGTTCTTTAGTAACCTCGATTAACCTTTCGTTATTTTGGTCGTAGTCAAAGATACCCCCGAAGCACGTCGGAACGCTGACGTAAATCGTCGACTTTGTATTTAACTGGATTAACTTCGAACATTTGAAAATACACCATCAGTTGGAATATAAAAAGCCGTCTATTCTACCTAAAAAATGCACTGATTTATAGCGATCTCCAGCAGAAAATAGCAGATAAAGATGCTAAGGTTAAACTCTAGTATCCACATACCCAAGGATCTTTTTATGAATGTACTGCCAGTAGTTTTTATTAATCCACTGCCAGCGCTTTTGTTAATGCACTGCCAGAGCTTTTGTCAATGAAAGCACTTAGCTTTATGTTCGCTCTTTTGTTGATGCCTGCCTGTCAGCTGCAAGCGGCCGACAAACCAAGTCAGCTAGTGATTGGCCAAGTTTCCGACGCAGGCATTGAAACTCGAGTGACAAAAATTCTAAAAAAAGCTTACAGCAACCTTGGCATCGAGCTGATTATTAAACGCTATCCTTCCAAACGCTCGTTAGTATTAAGTAATCACGGGATTATTGACGGTGAGCTATTTAGAATTAAAACCATTGGCAGCCTTTTTACCAATTTACGCGTAGTCCCAGTACCGATTTTCCAAGGGAAAACGGCGCTTTATACCATCAACGGCAAAACAGAGCTTAACTCACTGCAGCCTATTTTAGCCTCGACCATCGCCATTCAGCGTGGCGTGCACTGGCAAGAACAAGCCATTTTGCCCAAAACAACAGGTATTACTCGCGTCCAAACCAAGGCTTTGCAGTTTGAAATGCTGGCACTGGCCCGGGTACAGTACGTTGTATCAGAACAAGAGCCAGCCAGGGTAATCATTGAGCGAGATTTTCCGCACGCAGGCATTAAACAAGTTTCGTTACCCTTAAAGCCGCTGAAATTGTTTCATGTTTTGCACCAGCGTCATCAGGCGTTAATTCCAGCACTGACGGCACAAATAACAAAAATCCTCGCCGCAGAAAAAGCTAGCGCTATCGAGCAAGCTGCACAACCGTCAAGTCCAGCCCATTAAAGTGGCGTTAAATGCTCAACCATTAATTGCAACGATTGTTTGTTGCGAAATTCATTAATGTCTAACCGATAGGCTACTTCAACCCACTCAATGTTCGGATCAGGCCACACCGTGGCATCAATATTAAAAGCAATGGCGTCGATTACTACCTTGGAGCCTTCAGGCTCCAGCACGAGTTTTAGGTGCTTTTGACCGACTATGCGTTGCTGTACCACGCGGAATTTACCGTCGAAACATGGCTCAGGAAAACCTTGCCCCCAAGGCCCGGCAGATCGTAACTGCTGCGCGACGTCGAGATTAAATTCACTTGCAATTAGCTCGCCATCCGAATGAATTTTGCCACTGAGTTGCTCGGGTGTTAGTACCTCTTGTGCCAATCGCTCAAACAGTTCGGCAAATTGCTGATAGTCATCTTGTTTTATCGACAAACCAGCCGCCATCGCATGGCCGCCAAATTTAAGAATAATGCCCGGCGCCAGCGTATTTACCCGCTCGAGTAAATCACGTAAATGCAGCCCTTCAATCGAGCGACCCGAGCCTTTAAGTTCACCGTCACCGGCGTCGGCAAACACAATCACCGGACGATGGAATTTTTCTTTAATGCGCGATGCTACAATGCCGCTTACCCCTTGGTGCCACTCGGGATGAAACAACGCAAACGCAAACGGAATTTCCCCTTCGGCATGGCTAAATGGCAATTTAGCAATAATATCTAACGCTTCTTGCTGCATGCCCGCCTCGATTTCGCGGCGGTCTTTATTAAAGTCATCAAGCTCAATTGCTATCTGCTTAGCCTGTGCAAAGTCATCAGTGGTTAAACATAAAATGCCCAAGGCCATGTCATCCAGTCGGCCAGCGGCATTTAAGCGCGGACCAATCGCAAAACCCATATCACTGGCGACACAACGCGCGATATTACGATTAGCTATTTCGAGCAGGGCTTTAATGCCCGGACGACAACGACCGGCTTTAATGCGCGCAATGCCCTGATCAACCAAAATACGGTTGTTGTTATCTAGCGGCACTACGTCGGCCACGGTACCAAGCGCCACAATATCGAGATATTCAGCCATGTTTGGCTCGGCTAAACCTGTTTGCGCAAAATAGTTTTGCTGACGCATTTTAGCGCGCAATGCCAACATCACATAAAACGCCACGCCAACTCCGGCCAAGTTCTTGCTGGCAAAAGTACAGTCAGGCTGGTTCGGATTAACAATCGCATCAGCAATCGGTAGCTGCGAGCCCGCAAGGTGATGATCGGTAACCACCACGGTCATGCCAAGCTCTTTTGCACGCGCGACTCCGTCGATTGATGAAATGCCATTATCAACCGTCATGATAAGTTTTGCGCCCTGCTGATGGGCAATATCAACAATCGGCACCGACAAGCCATAACCAAAGTCAAAGCGATTAGGCACAATAAAATCGACATCAGCGGCGCCAAAACGGCGTAAGGTTAATAACGATAATGCGGTCGACGTTGCGCCGTCGGCATCGAAATCACCGACGATGATAATCTTTTGCTGATTAGTGATCGCCTCAAACAATAAATCAGCGGCTTTGCCACTGTCTTTTAGAGTCGCCGGGTTGAGTAAGTTTTTTAATTGGTACTCTAAATCTTTAGCCCCGCTAATGCCGCGACTGGCGTAAACTCGCTGCAACAACGGCAACGCAATAAAATTAAGATGAGAACAATCAGCTAGTTCGCGACGTACAATAGTAGGTTCCACAACAAGACCTTTAGCAGAGTAATAAACCCCGCCAGCATAGCACGTAGCTGTGGCTGTGACTGTGGTTGCCATGCATTTTTTGTTGCTAAAGGCCCTCAACGACAGTTGCTAAAGCCCTGCGCTCAACCGATAATGGTACTTTAATCACAACTCTGTAGTCGGCTCAATGTATATCAATCCTAAATGGCGAATTTTAACGGTTGGCGATGGCGATTTATCGTTTTCAGCGTCTTTATGGCATCACCACCAACCACAGCGCTTAACCGCGACCATTTTTGATGATTTAACCACCTTGACCCACAAGTATGGCGCTCAATTTCATCAACAATTAAACCAAGCGGGTTGCAAAGTATTAACTGAGTTTGATGTAACCAAACCGCAAACATGGTCGGGATTAGCTGCCGAGCAATTTGATTTAGTGATTTTTCAATTTCCGTTAGTACCTGGCTTTAGTGATCGCAGTGATTTTAGTCAGCAATGTAAAAATGTTGGTGTAAACACCATTAACCGCCGCCTGTTACGAAGCTTTTTGCTCAACGCAATTAATCACTTTCTTGATCCCGCAGGGCCACAGCTGTGCATTATCACCTCTAAAGACGTAAAACCTTATCGTGAGTGGGACATTGAAAATAGCCTGACTCTCAATACGCCAATAAACTACCTTGGCAGCATGGCCTTTAACGCTCAGGATTTTCCCAATTATCAAATCCGCAATGTCGACCGCGACAAGTTTGTTAAAAATACCCTTGGCATCAGTTATGTATGGAGTGCGCGCCAACAGTGCGAGTTCGACAAGCTGCTTAGCCCAGCGCCATACCAAGGCAGCCAGCATTGCGCGATGTGCCGAGTCGGCCCTTTCGGTAACGAGCTAGACAAAAGTAATCATCAGCAGTCAAAACGCCATCTAAAAATGGCCCAGTTTGAACAACTATGGCTGGCTGATTTGGCAGTGAACCCATAGTAAGTAATATGAGTAACTAACATGAGCACGCAGCACAGCAAATAACACCCGCCTTGCCATCGGCGCTAATTTTGCTAAGCTCGAGCGACTCCACAGCAAAGGGTAATCGCTTGTGCCTCAGCCTATTAGTGCCATAAACCAGCAATACTGGCGACACCCCAACTTGCCTTTAATTGAGCTGCGCAGTACCTACCAAAGTCAGCAAGGGTATAAAGCCCATAGCCATGCTCAATTATCGATTGGTTTGGTTATCGCTGGCCAAACGTGTTTGAAAATAGCAGGCCAAGAGCTGCTGGTTAATGCTGGCGATCTAATTCTGATTGAGCCGGACAAAGTGCATGCCTGTAATCCCATTGCCGACCAGCCACGCAGTTATCATATGTTATATGTTGATAATCAATGGTGTTTGAATCAGCTGTCGGGCTTATACGGTCATCAAGTTACCCACTTAAATTGCGACCAAGTAATAATCCCCAAAATTCAACATGCAAGCGATCAGCTCGCGCCTTTATTTTTGACTATGGTTGAGCAACTTAAAAATGACCAACTTAGCGCGGCCAATTTAACCTTTGAACAACTCGCACTGCCAGTGCTGGCAACATGGTGTTCGCCAGCCACCAATGAAAGTGACCACAATGAATTAGCGCTGCAGATAAAACGGCGGCTATTACAAGATCTTGTTGAGCCACCCACGTTAGAACACTTAGCGCATGATTTGGCGCGCAGCCAAGAGACCATCATTCGGGCGTTTAGCAAACAATTTGGTATTACCCCAAAATCTTTTATTAATAATGCCCGAATAGAGCAAGCAAAACTGCTGTTTAGGCAAGGCATTAGCATTGTTGATGTCGCAATCGCGGTCGGTTTTTCCGACCAAAGCCAATTTCACAGGGCCTTTGTTCGCTATAGCGCGGCAACACCGCGTCAATATCAACTGTCCAAGTCAATTTTCGACAATAAAAGCTAAATTCCTTGTTTTAAGATGTCAGCTTAATTATCCAAGGCAGCTGACCCAATGACTTCTTTAGACAACTTAATTCCTACAGCATTTCCCGCGCTAGCGCTGGCACATTTTTTGGCGCTGCTCAGCCCTGGTCAAGATTTTTTCCTAATCGCCGGCCATGCTATTCGCCACAATCTGCGCGGCAGCCGGTTTATTTGTGTTGGCGTGGCACTGGGCAATGCCGTTTATATTGTTATCGCAATACTGGGCTGGAGCAGCATTGCAGGTTTTCCAACGATTATTTCGGTAATTGAACTCATTGGCGCCGCTTACTTGTTATGGATAGGCTGGCAACTAATTAGGAGCCAAGCAAACGAGGTAGTGGTCGACGCAACGACTACGATTAAAAGTGCCGTGCCAAGCGCTTTAAAACAACTATGGCTTGGTGTTAATTCAGCGTTACTTAACCCGAAAAATGCATTATTTTATATCAGTTTAATGGCCGTTATCTTGGGCAAAGAAGTGACGTTACAGCAACAAGCTTTTTGCGGACTGTGGATGTTTGTGGTCGTGCTTGGTTGGAGCTTAAGTGTCACATCGGTGATAGGTCATCGCTACGTTCAGCAATTTCTTCGCCGTAAAATTCATTTGTTTGAACGCGGCGCCGGTGCGGTGTTAATCAGTTTCGGCCTAGGGCTTCTTATTCAAACCACCAGTTAACCGCCACTTCTGTTTGGCCCAAGCCAATAAGAAAATAAACCAGCATGATAGAACAAAAGGTGCGGTTAACGCCGTTAATTGCGCCAGCTCAAAAAAACGTGTCAGCAATACTGCCAGCACTATTGCACTGCAGGTAATCAAGGGCTGGTCAAATTTTTGGTGTAATACCACCGCAATCAGTGCGGCGCTAAAACTATAGAAACCTTGCGCTGCTGACTCCGCAGAAAAGCCCAACACAGGCACCGACACAGGCACCGACGCGAGCAGCGGCAGCTGTACCAACACCATCGCCAGTATCACGCCAAACATCGCCCAAGCAGCATCGGCTTTCGAGCTAACCGCAACCCCGATTAAGATCAACAATCCAGATAAGGCATTAGCTTGAAATAACATTTGACCATAACCGCGCAACAAGACCACCACAGGGTTAGTTTCAATCATGATTGGCTGAGCAGCAATTGGCACAAGGGCAAAAAAATCTGCAGCGGCAAAGACCAACCAAGCCATGATTAAAAATGGCGCAGTCAAGGGTGGCAACCAATGACTGCGTTGCAATAGTTGCTGCAGTAACAACGAAGAAAATACTGCTGCTAATGCGATTAAGCCAAGACTAGTTAAATCAACGCGATAAAATAACATCACGCTTAAGCCTATCAGCGCACCGTTATAACCGTATATTCCTTGGCGAATGGCTTTAGGATCGCCACCAAACCATGTTGCGCTTTGGCTGCTGCACCAAGCACCAACGAGCGAACCCACTAACATGGCGCCAGAGTTGAGGCCAATCGCCAGCATAAAAATTAGACCGCTGAAGGCATTAGCCTGAAAGATTATTTGACCAAAGCCACGTAGTAAGAGAATAATTTCGTCAGTAAGGCGAACAATGAGCGGGTTGTAAGCCATCGATTAATTAACCGATGTCATGACAATATCATTAGAAAGACTGCGGCCTAGGGATGATCCAGCCGATAAAAACAAGCCCAGCGTCGGTGCTGGGCTTATTAAAAAAGTGCGTCGCTTAAGAGCCCGCACTAAGTATTTCAAATAACTGCGCTGGCGGCTGATAACCCGGGATCATCGTGCCATCTTCAAGCACCAAGGCCGGAGTGCCTTTTACGCCAAATTCTAGGCCTAATTGATAATGTTCAGAGACTTTATTGTCACAAGTAATTTTATCGATACTGCTGCCGGCTTTAAGCTCGTTCATTGCTTGATGCTGATTGTCACTGCACCATAGTGATTGCATATCTGTCCAAGCTTTTGAACGTGGACCGCCACGTGGAAATGCTAAATAACGAATGGTAATGCCTAACTTATTATAATCGGCCATTTGTGAGTGCAAGCGCTGACAATAACCACAGTCGACATCGGTAAATACCGTGACCTGATACTTTTCATCTTTGGCCGGATATACAATCATTGAGTCGGCATAGTTACCCATTTTGTCGGCGCGAACGGTCGCCATTTTTTGCTCGGTGATATTGACCATTTTATTATCAATATCATAGATACTGCCTTGCATGATAAAGCGGCCATCTTGCGACACATACAACAGGCCACGCGGGGTCATTACTTCATAAAAACCCTTGAGCGGTGACTTAGTGATCTCGGCCTGTTCAATGCCCAATGCCGACTCTAGCTTTAGTTTGAGTTTCGCGATGTGCTCTTCACTGGCCAATGCTGTAAAAGACAGGCTAGCCAATATCCCTGATACGACTAATAACTTAAGTATTTTCATCCATTTTCTCAATAATTGTGATTAATATAATTAACAAGACCACGATAACACTAAAAAATTTCACTCGCGCACCTTTATTTAAATATAACCGTTAGTTAACCTCTAATCTTCAAAAAGTATTTCAACCCGATGGGTCAGCTTAATCATGATTTCATAACTGATGGTGTCAGACCAGCGGGCAATCTCTTCAGCGGGCAACCCTTGGCCCCATAAAGTAACGACATCACCGCAGCTAACTTGACTAGTTTGGCCAAGGTCAACGGTAATCATGTCCATTGAAACACGCCCGACGATGGGGTAACGCTTGCCATTAATAAGCACCGGAGTACCTGTTTTGGCATGCCGCGGATAACCGTCACCATAACCCACCGCAATCACGGCAAGTTTACCGTCGGTTTTAGCTTGCCACGTTGAGCCATACCCAACATATTGCCCCTGAGTTATCGATTTTATCGCGATGACTTTAGTTTGCAATGTCATCACGGGGCGCAAGCCAAAGTCTGCCCCGGTTTTACCCTCAATGGCGCTACAGCCATAAAGAGAAATGCCCGTTCGAACCCAGTCGAGGTGGGTATCTGGCCACGCAAGAATCGCAGCAGAATTTGCAATGCTTAACTGACCGTCATACTCTTTAACTAACTCAAAAAAGGCTTGAATTTGACGTGCGGTAAAATCATTATCAAGCTCGTCGGCACAGGCAAAATGGCTCATGAAATTGACAGGGGTTTCGACAATTTCAAGCTGGTTTAAGCGCTGATAAGCTTGTACAACTTCGCTGCTATTTAAACCTAACCTATTCATGCCAGTATCAATTTTAAGCCAAACTTTTAACCGACCTTGTTGCTGACACTGCTCAAGCATGGTGATTTGCTCTAAGCTGTGGATCACGGTTTCTAATTGATAGGTGATCAAGCGAGTGATATCAGATTGCTCGGCAAAACCTTCCAATAATAAAATCGGGCTGGTGATGCCAGCAGCCCGTAACTCTAAGGCTTCTTCGAGCCGAGCAACGCCTAACCCATCGACATTAACACGCATTAGTTCACGTGCCATCGCCACTGCACCATGACCATAAGCATTCGCTTTTAAGACAGCTAATACCTTGCTCTTCGGCGCGAGTTTTTTCATTTGCCGATAATTGTCGGCAATAGCGCTGCGGCTAACAAGCGCGGTTACAGTGCTCATTAAGCGACCTTAGTATTCGTCGTCGTAAGCCGGACCGGCGTAATTATCAAAGCGCGAGAACTGCCCTTGGAAGGTGAGGCGACATTTACCAATCGGGCCGTTACGCTGCTTGCCAATGATAATCTCGGCACTGCCTTTGTCAGGGGTATCGTCGTTGTAAACTTCGTCACGATAAATAAACATGATTAAATCGGCATCTTGCTCAATCGCGCCTGATTCACGTAAATCTGAGTTAATCGGTCGCTTATCGGCACGTTGCTCTAGACCACGGTTAAGCTGCGACAGCGCAATAACAGGGCATTTTAGTTCTTTCGCCAAGGCTTTAAGTGAGCGCGATATTTCAGAAATTTCCAAGGTACGATTGTCTGCTAACGCTGGCACCTGCATTAATTGGAGGTAATCGATCATGATCATTGCAACACCATCGTGCTCGCGGGCAATTCGGCGTGAACGAGAGCGTACTTCGGTTGGGGTTAAGCCCGATGAATCGTCAATGTACATCTTGCCTTGCTCAAGCAAAATACCCATGGTTGATGAAACGCGCGCCCAATCGTCGTCTTCAAGCTGACCAGTTCTAATTTTAGTTTGATCAACGCGCCCAAGCGACGCCAACATTCTCATCATAATTGATTCGGCCGGCATCTCTAACGAGAAGATAATAACCGGTTTGTCTTCATTCATTGCCGCGTGTTCAGCAATGTTCATCGCAAAGGTCGTTTTACCCATCGATGGTCGCGCCGCAACAATGATTAAATCAGAATCTTGGAACCCGGCGGTCATTTTGTCTAAGTCGCCATAACCACTTGAAATACCAGTAACACCGTCGTGAGGGTTATTGTAAAGCTCTTCAATTTTATCAACGGTTGAGGCTAAGATATGTTTAATATCTTGCGGCCCTTCCGACGCATTGGTCCGCTTTTCAGCGATTTTAAATACTTTACTTTCAGCTAAATCGAGCAATTGGGCACTGTCGCGACCTTCTGGCTCAAAACCAGCTTCGGCAATTTCATTGGCAACCCCAATCATGTCACGTACCACGGCACGTTCGCGAACAATAGTTGCATAGGCGGCAATGTTAGCGGCACTTGGGGTGTTTTTTGCCATTTCACCGATATACGCAAAACCACCAACAGCATCAAGCTCGTTTTCACGTTCAAGCGCTTCAGACAGGGTCACTAGATCGATCGGATTACCGTGCTCAATCAAGTTGCCCATGAATTTGAAAATGGTGCGGTGATCTTTACGGTAAAAATCGTCGCTCACAACCAGTTCAGAGACCCGATCCCACGCTTCGTTGTCGAGCATTAAACCGCCGAGCACCGACTGTTCGGCCTCAAGTGAATGTGGCGGAACTTTCAGCGCTTCAACTTGCGCATCATGCTTGGCGAATTTTTTATCTTTAGGGGTAAACTGTTGCTGTGCCATTTCGACTCATCGTTAAGATCTATTGCTGCCATTATGCCAGATAAACCCAGCGAATAAAGCCATCAATCAACGCAATGAGATTTTGCTAGCAGCAAATATTTAAAGGGCAATTAGTTGTAGCGGGGTTTGGTGGCTAATCATGTGTTCTTGCTGCCAAGTTCGCCGATAATTAGCCATTTGCTGAAAAGCTGTAATTAGCGCTGGTGACAACGACTGTTGCTTTATTAGCGATTCTAACGCGGTTTTTTGATCCGTTTGTTGCCACCAGTTTTGCTCGCTGTCTTTAAGTTCTTTATCTGTAAATTCAGGACTAAAAATATCATCGATACTATCTGCCACCGGGATCAGACTACAAGTGGCCCCCGAACTAGCGGCAATGAGTAAACCCGCGGGATCAAAATCGCTAAAACAAATCAGGTGATGACTTGACGACCAGCGCCTAAAAAAATGATACGCACTGCTCACATTTTGTTCAGGTTTAACATCGCCGCGATATACAAACAACGGATCATCTATTGTCTCAGGCAGTTTTAATAATGCCAGCGCAGCCATTACCGCGAGGTTTTCGACCAAGATCAGCTGTTTATGCTCAATGGAGTTAAATTCTTTCGCATTAAGATAAACCCCCAGCGCACTTAGCGGCGGCAATGTGGCAACCTGCTGATTAATTTTTAGTGAGCCCAAACAATTAACCAATACAAAATCTTCACTCACGGGAACAACTTGCAGCTTGGTGCTGTGATGAGACTTGGCCCGCTCGGGCCGCGTCAGCTTAATAAAGTCATCCCACGCTGGGTTATTACCGGTTAACTTGGCGATTTCTTGATTAAGTTTTAGTAACTGTTGCAGGCTAAATTTAAGATTATCGCGATGGTCGAGCTGGCCAAAATTAAACTCGCGCGCGACAAATTGGCCAAGTTCAGAGGCCAACACTTCACCACCAAGACGGTGCTTAGCATTAAGGTTTTTAACGAAATTAAATACCGCAGCGCCGTGTTTGTCAAAAACCTTGCTCATGCGTTGTTAGGCTTCATTTAAAGCGCGCGGTTCGATAATGACATCATTAAAGGCATAGTTATTGTTAGTACCAGCAACTACTGGGCCTTTCATTTTAATGGTCAAGCCCTGCTGTTGATCGCTGGTCAGTTTGCAATAACAGCTAAACACCAATTCTATCCAAGACTTGGGCGACATTTCTAACTGCTGTTGCTGCCAAGCACCTTGCTGAGTTTGCCAATATTGCAACGCCGAACAAGCGCTGTTATCAATAATACTGCGCTCGAACAACAGCTCGACTTCTTGCTCGAAGAAATCGTATTGGTAAGCCAGCTCTTCAATGGCTTCATCACTCACCTCACAGCTATCACGATTTTTTAAGACCGAGCTAACAGCCGCTTTACGCAGTGTTTGCACAATTTCAATTAAGTCGGCCTCTAGACCGGTATTGCGCACGTCAACATAACCGCGCAGTTGCAAGGCCGGCGCAAACTTTAACTGTTGCGGTAAATGTTCGGCATCGTGCAACTGCGGATCGATCTCAAATTCGGGATGACTGCGTAAATAACGAGCCATGCCGCGCAATTGATTGGCTTGTTTTTCATCGCGGCGCAGTCGAAATAAGCTAACCCGCATTTTATCAATAATGTGGGCTAATCGATCGAGCACCTGATGGAACCATTCGATAAAGCCAGTGACTTTACGCGCTAACTCATTAGGGCAAGCCCAATCAATCCATTGATAACAGGTATTAGGGTCAATTTGTTTCAGTTCAATCAGCAACTTTTGCGCATAGTTAAGTGCTTTTTCGTTCTCGCGCACTTTAGCGCCCAAGGTCGACACAAAACCAAACTGACTGGTGATCGCGTAATGCATATTGTCGAGACTGCCCGCAAAGCTGTCTTTGGTATCATAAAGCAAGTCATCGAGCTGCTCTAAGTAGTAATCGGCATCGTCGTGTTGCTGCTGCAAAATAGAATCACGATAATCGGTCACGCTATCGCTTAGGGCATTAATTACTTTGCCCATGTCGCTCATTTGGCGATAACCGCGCTGTTGACGCATCAGGCGATTAAGCATTTGCTTAATGTCGGCCGATGTTCGGTAGTCGCCCGGATCGTCATCGGGCCGTAAAATGCCCGACTTATGCAGTGCCATTAAGTGATTTAAGTTATTGTCATCACCACTGATATAACCCTGAACATATGCTTGGGCTATTAGCTGATCATTGTGGCCGAGCTGACGCAGTAAACTTGCGACCTGTTCACTATCAAATCCACTCATTACAGCAATAACTCCTCTTGGGTCGAGGTTTCGCTTTGCTCAGGCAATGCTAATTTTTCACTGTCGTTTAAAAACTCAATTAATAGATAAATTAAATCGAAACGAGCCGTCGCATAATAACGACTGCTGCCAGCGGATTTACGGACAAAATAACCGAGCTCTTCCAGCTTGCTAAAAATAATTGCCAACTGTTCACGCGGTTCAGTTTTACTGGTTTTAAACGGACGCATGGTGGTTAAACGGCGCAATTGCTCGGTTAAGGTTTGATCATGTTCGAACGCTTCAAACAGCTCGTTCAGATTAACCATGTCTTTAGCACGCAACGGCGTATCGCTGCCTGTCGCCACCAAATGAATATCAAGCCACTCAACTAATGGGCGAAAATAACTACGAACTTCGGAAAACAAGGCGCTAATATCGGCTTTATTGCTGCTATCTACACTGTTATAAGTACAATAATAAGCTTGGGCACTGTCAAGGTAGCTCAGCTGACGATCTAAATTAGACAAAAAGTCACTGACTTGCTCTTTATTAACTTCGTTGTCGAGGTAATTAAACAAATCACTGTTCGCAGTTTCACAAATCACTGCGCCAGTTAATAGCGCCTCAATAGTTTGTTTAAAAATCATGATGAAAGCTCTCCACTAGCAATGTCTGACACCGTAGTTGTTTGATTGACTAATAGATCTTGTTTACGTTGGGCCAGTAATTGATCAAGGCGAGATTGTGGAATATCGGCATGGTACAACTTGCTGTCTTTTATTTTGTAATGACGCTGGTACAGCGACAGAATATGACGATCGGTGGACGGCGACGCCGACAGCATCACAATTGAGTTTTGAGCGAACATTTTTAGCAACAAATCAATATTTTCAGCGGCCAGTTCGCCTAACTCATCAACCGGTAAAATCACGCTGGTTGGGTATTCATTAGTACCGCGCAACATCGACAATATGCCAGCAAATAACGACAACATCGCTAAATATGACAAACCGGTCGAGCTAATCTTTTTCAACTGCCGTGCATTACGAGCGCGTTTAACTTCGCCTTTTTCGGTGATCACAAATTCAATATCAAATAACTCGTGATGCTCAAGTGATACGCCCTCGGCTGGCAATACCCGTGACAATTCGCGCATTGCGCTAATTAGCTCTTCGGGCACTTCACGATTGGGATCGTTTAAATCGTCACGCAACATGTCGTAACTTTCGGAGAAGGTTTTTAGCTGCGCCCAGTAGTCAAGTGACTCGATTTTAGAAATCGTATTAATGTTAATTTCTGCCAACGCTTCAAACTGCGCCAACGCGGTAACATTGTCTGACAACTTACGGCCAACACGATTAATTTCTTTTTTGAAGTTGGTTAAATGCTTATAGAATTCATCTATTTTAATCGCATTAACATCAATTAACTGTCCGGTCGATTGCTGCAACTGCTCGGCAGTAGAAAGCAAGTCACTAATCGCATGCTGATATTTAAACACCGATTCACTGCTTTGGTAGCTGTCGTTTTCAGCCACTAACTTAACCCAGTTACTATACAACTGACTGCCCGCGTGCTGACGACGAAACATTTCGCTAAAACCATTAATCGCTTTGCTTAAGCGATCTTTTTGCGCGCGGTAACTGGTCGCATCTTGATCAATAAAACGTGGCACCATTTCAGGCTGAAAGATGCTGGCGTTATCATCAAGCTCGGCCACGATATCTAAGCCATCACATTGGGTCTTGCCCCGCTCTAGCCCGATTAACAACTCTTCGTTTTTAGCAATTGCTTCGTTAATCCGGCTAATACTGTCTTTAGCTCGGCGCAGCTCGACATTAGCCACTTCGCTGTCTTTTAGCAACCGCTCGTTTAGTAGGTTTAACGCCAGTTGCCGCTGGTTGTTGTTATTAGTCAGTGATTCACGCTGACTAAAACTGCTTTGCATAAAGCTTTGGTATTTACGCGCCTTTTCAGCAAAAACATCACACTCGGTCAGCGATTTATTAAGGCCTTGTTGCGCTTGAATGCACTTGTCGATTTCGCCATCGGGATCGTGTTGATTAATTTCTTTTTTGAGCTGCTGCTGATAATCTTTTTTAAGCTGCTTTTGCTGGTCGTTATAACTGGTTAGCTGCTCATTTATCGTGTCGAGCTGGCTGCTGCTGTCACTCTCAATCACCATTTTATTTTCAAGTAATTGATTATTTAATTGATGAAAGTCATCAGTTTTTTGCTGATTAAAATCGGCTTGTTGCTGATTGTTTTTCTTGAGCTGCGCGCTAAGCTGTTCGATTTGCTGACTAAACTTTTGTTTTTCATCCAGCAGAGCCTGACGACATTCAACATCGTTACGTTGTGATTGTTGCCCTAACTGCTCTATTTCTTGCTGCAAGCGTAATGTTTGCTGCTTTAAGCTCAAAATAATCGTATTTTGCTGCTCAATTACTTTGTTTTGTTCTGCAATCAACGACTCTTGCTGCTCAACCTGCGCCATTTGCGCTGTTAGCTTGTCGCTAATTCGCTCGGCCTCATTACGCAATTCACCTTCACTAAGCGACAAGGCGTTATCATCGCTTAACTGTTCTAAATCAATGGTCAGGCCATAAATAGCAACATTAGCGGTGCTGTTATCTGATGTTAGGTAATGTGGACTTAAATCTTGGCGCGCTAATAATTGCGGCGACAAAATGCGGCCGATATTGTCTTTCCAACTCAGCTCGCTGTTGGAGTCACTCGCATGGTTGTCTAAGTAGTGATGCAGCGAACCAACCTCTGGGTTAATTTGCTGGGTAATTAAATGGTAATCTCGGGTTAATTCATCAAGCAAGCGTTTGTCGCCAACTAACTGGTGCAGCGCCTGTTCGCGCTGGTTAGTTAATTTGGCTAAGTGAAGCTCTTGCTGACTTTGCGCTTGCAGTTGCTCGCTGTATTGTTGCTGCCCTAGCTTTAACGCCTGCTCGCATTGCAGCCGCTTGTCATTTAGTGGCGCGGGGATCTGCACCGATTGCACCAAGTGCTCGGTAGTTTCTAGTTTAACTTCGAGCTGGGCCTGCGCATTGCTTAGGGCCAAAAACTGTTGCTGTTGCTGGGCCACAAGCAAGTCTTTTTGCCCCTGATACTGCTGCTCACATTCGGTGGTTTTAACATTCGCCTGCTGGCCGATTAATGCAATTTGTTCTTGCTGCTTGGCATTATGCTTAGCACTGCTCAGCTCTAATTTGGCGATCATGCTTTCGAATTTCGCGCCAATATTAGCAATTTCACCTTCAAATGTTTCGATCAGTTGGTTAACGTCGGACAAACGGCTAAGCAACTGCGCTTTATTGTCCGCTTTTAACTGATAACTTGGTGCGTCATCATCATCGAAATTTTGCTTGTCGAGATCGAGCTTATCAATAAAGGCCTGATCACTTTCAATTTCGCGTTTAATCGCCTTAATTTCAAGACCCAACTCGTCTTTTAATTTTTCGAGTTGGCGCTGACTTTGCTCACGCTGCTTTTTAGCCTGCAAGCGTTGTTCGGTTAGCGCTTGCTCGGTCTGTTTGGCATCTTGATGATGGTCAACACTTAACGCCGCAAGATGCTTTAATTTGGTCAGCGAGTTACCTAAAACGATAAAGTCGTCTTTCCATAGTGAAATCTTATCGGCAACTTTCTGCACGCTGCGACTGGCCTGAATGTCGTTAAGCCATTGCGAGATTTCATCTTTGTTAAGCTGCATGTATTCTTTTGAGCCAGTAATATCACTGCGCGCAATATAGTCTTCAACAATAGAGACCAGCATGCGCTTAACCGCGTCAAAATCGAGATTCTTTTCAATGGTGCCATTAACCACTTTATCGATATGCGGACAAGGGCTGTTGCTTAAGCTATAACGGTTTTGCAGCTGCTTTATTTCTTTGCTTTTACTGCCACTGCGCAACTTTTGGATAACTTGGCGATACTTATCAACCCCAAGAAAGTTAGAGCAATGCACATTGCTTAAGTTAGCCTGGTACTTAGCGACTATTTCTTTTATTTTTAACGGCTTGTTGTCTTCACCAATAAAAAATTCACTGTGATATGGCGCATCAATTAACTTATATTGAATGCCGCGGCCATCACTGGTTGCAATCATTTGACAAATTTGTGGCTCTTGCGAAGCAACACTTGGTCGCTGGTATTCGTAAACCAGCATGCTCGACTCACGAGGTAGGTAATAGTCGGCAAAGTTTTTTGATTGATCAACCTTGCTTACAATATCGCTGGGGCGCATACCATAAAACAATGGCAGCATCCGCATTAGCGAGGTTTTTCCTGCACCATTGGTTCCTTCAAGCTGGGTATGACCACTGAAGTTTAATTCATTAACCTTACCGCGCCAAAAACTGTCAATAATGATGATCCGTAACAGCTGAAATGAACCCTTGAGCATTAAAATTACCTATAAAAATATGAATAAGCAGCTAGGGTAACCCAGCAAAGATATCGGCTCAAGTAACACCGACACGAACTGCTAATGAGAATCAAATGATAATGAGCTAACATCGGTCAAAATAGCAACAAAACATCACAAGGCTCTGCCATGCCGACATTACTTAGCCACTAGTGATTTTAAGAATATCGTGTAATACTCATTAGGTTAGGCAATAATTCATGCTTAACCTATATAATAGCCACGCGAGATTATTCATCATACTTATGTAAAGGAGCAGCCCAACAGAGTGAACAATATCACCCTAGAACAAGACGAAAACTTATCGATAAAAATCAGCCACCGCATGTTGCCGCTTGATTACCAACGACTCGACTTATATTTTTCATTGCCGGTCGAAATGGGGCTCGATCCCAAAACCCTCGACGAAGAAAGTTATTTCCATTCGGGCATTAAAAGCCATTGCGCCTATTATTCAGATCAATTGCACCTACCGCTGGTTCGCAGCCGTTATATTAGCCAAAACAAAGGCCAGCAAGACGACTATCGAGTTAATCTGAATCTGTTTTCTTATCAAATTAGAATTGCGCTCGACACTGACATTAAAGCGACGCTCAAAGTAAAAGAACCGCAGCCGTTTTACGATCAGTCGATTGAGTTAGCCGAACACATTATTTCGCTGTTAAAAAAACTGCGTCGTTATAGTCCACCGGACAAAAAATTAAGATCGTATTTTGAAAATGCCGACAATTATTTAAGCTGGCACGTCGAGCAGTCTTTTTTAAAGCTGTTGTCCAAAGGACCAAAAAGCACCGAACATGCCGAGCAGCGTGATTTTATGTTTGAATTATGCCGCCAAGAAAACCAATACCGTGAACAAAACCAATATAACTCGCAAGTGACAATTAACGATCCAAACCGCATTACCAACAAGATGCGATTATTGCAGCGTTTAATTGAATATGGCGTGGTGTTTAAAAAAGAGACTCGCTACCTCAACAAAAATTTGCGGCGCGGTGTTCGTGGCATGGTAACCGCCTGTATTATGGCGTTTGTGATGACCTTGGTTTTAAATGCCCGCTCTTCTTTTACTGAAATCACCGTGATGTTAATCGCGATACTTGCGGTTATTTACGGGCTGCGTGAAACCTTTAAAGATGACATTACCGGTTATATATGGCGCCGGATCCAGCGAGGTTTACCCAAATGGCAGAATATTTTTGTCAATAACGCGATGAAATCGCGCATTGCCAAGCAGACGCTGTGGCTCGAATATATAAAAAACAGCCAACTGCCCGACTCAGTTGATCAGCTATTTCAAAAACGCCGGCAGCAAAACAAGCAAGCGGCCCAGCTACTGCATTTTCGTAGTGATACCAAGGTGTTGGTCAAAGAATTTTTACCCGGTTACGATGAAATACAACAACAAATATTTTTCAACCTGACACCGTTAGTTCGTTACCTCAAAAAAGGCGAAGGTCGCTTATATTCTCTCGATGGTAATAAAATAAGCCAGCAAGGGGTCGAACGTCGTTATCAAGTCAATTTAGTGTTAGTGCAAAGCGATAAAAGCGGCCAACAACAGCTGCAACGATTCAAGCTAACCTTAAACCGCTCTGGCATTATTAATATTGAACCAATGAAGTTAATTGACCTAACGGCAACTGAGGCTAAGGCTGAAACTAAAACTAAGAAGCCTGAAAGCCCGCAGTCTCTTTAGCTGTCATCATAGCTAACTCGCTTTGATATAAGCGAGTTAGCTCGATACATTTTAAATTATTCGAGATTTTTATTATCCAAATATTCGTAACCGCTAATTTTAAAATTGCTAATGATCTGTTGTGCTAATGCCCCTTTAAATATCAGGGACTTCTTCAAAAACAAACTTGCCATTACGCTTGCTTTTATACCAGTTTTTATTCTTTTTCCCCTTGCTTGATGCCCAATTTAAAATGTCGGGATAGCCGTTAGACAAATCGACTCTCTCCTTAGTATGGTGCCAAGCCGCGGGCATTTGCATCGCCCAAGGCAAGTTATCTTTCGTTTGGTAATAACGATCTTGAGTAATATCAGAGTCGTCATCGAATTGACCAAACTTTCTTCTTGATGCTTGTTTTGTCGGAAATTTTCCCGGGAAATGAACCTCGAGCATTTCACCATTATCAAGCACTCTGGCAATAAAACTATTATATGGTGGAGCCCCTAAAATTGCCGGGGTTAAAGGTGAGTTAAAATTAATAGTTACCTTGTATAGCTGACCGGTAACTTTAGGGCTACCAGATAAGGTGTTGGACATTTTAAAGCCCTTTGGCGATGGCAAGGCGTCTTCTATTTTGTCGACAATGATGAAGAGGCTTTTGTTGCCGTCAGCAATAGCAGCCAGCTCGCTGGTTGTGCCTTGATTTTTAACCTCCGCACTGCTTATATTACTTATCGGCGTGTTAATTAATAATCTCAATGAGTTATCGTATATAGCTCCTCTGGCCACTGGCAACACGCTAAAGACTATCTGCTTAACTAAGCCGTCTTGCTTGGTTTCTTCAATATTGTAATTAAATACTGCATCGTTAAAGTCGTAGTCCCCCTTGAGCGGCCACTCATCTTCAAAAGCCATGGTGCCCGTTTCACCCTGTGCGGGTGAAAACGAAGTGCTTACAATCGAAGAGTTGGTAACACTGGCAGCATTTAACGGGTCAGTTTCGTAATGATTAACTTCATTGCCATCACTAAAGCCATCATTGTCAGAGTCGGCAATTAATGGGTTGGTTTGATAAATGTTTAGCTCTTCATTGTCGCTTAAGCCATCACCATCGGTGTCGGCTAACGTAGGGTTAGTGTTGGTTTGCGTGAGTTCTTGCTGATCGGTAAAACCGTCACTGTCTGAATCAACTAAGGCTGGATCCGTATTGTTATCAGTAACTTCAATAAAATCACTAAAGCCATCACCATCAGTATCTGCTAGGGTTGGGTCTGAATTATAAAAAATAACTTCCTCTAAATCATTAAGCCCATCGCCGTCCGTATCAGCAACCAATGGATCAGATTGATAAATTGTGATCTCTTCTTTGTCGGTCAAACCGTCATTGTCAGTATCGGCAAGAGTGGGATCCGTGCCCAGTATATTAATCTCGTCATTGTCGCTCAGATCATCACCATCACTATCCAAGTTGGTTAGACTGGTGTCTAATGTCGCCAATGTTTGATCGAGTTCAAGTTCACTCGTCGTCGGTGTTGTGTCAATGTTAAGGTCATAAGTGTAAGCGGCCCCCGATATATCTAGCGCAACTTCTTTGTTATGCGCCCCAATCACCAGATAATCACCAGCGATTGCAACAGCGTGACCAAAGTGATCTTGTTTATTTTGGTCAGTGGCCTCAAATTTATATTGCTCAGTCCAAAAATCATTATTGTTATTAAACAGGTAAGTAACTCCTGTCGCTGTATTGGCTTTCTCGGTGCCAACGGTTATGTAATCTCCTGAAATGGCTACCGATGTGCCAAAGTTATTTCCCATCGCACTATCGCTAGCAATTAACTTAGCCTGATGACTCCAAAGTGTGCCCGTTCGCTTGTAGACATAAACCGCTCCACTCTTTTTTAGCTTTTTATCAGCTGGATTATTTTCTGATTTAGCCCCAACCACCGCGTAGTCGTCAGTGATAGCAACTGATATCCCAAAGTCACCATTTCGAGTCACTGTGCCGCCCTTCAAGCTAGCTTGCAGTTTCCAAATTTGATCTTGTTGTTTATAGATATAAGCGGTTCCTTCTTTGGCGCTGCCATTTTCATGGTCGCCAATAATCAAATAATCTCCAGATAACATCACAGCTGAGCCAAAGCGATTGCTTTTCATGCTTGAAGTCGACGTTATTTCAATATCTTGTGCCCAGCCTGAGTCGGTTTTTTTATAAATAAAAACCGAACCGCTATTGGCAGCGCTCACACTGGGCGAACCAATTGCTAAGTAATCTGATGACATTGAGACGGCGGCACCAAAGTTGTCATTAGTTAACGATTGCGGGTTAACTAATGCCTGAATTTCAGCCCAATTATCATTCTGGCGCTTAAAGAGATAAACAACTCCGACATTGCCACCGCTTTGCTCTGTAGCAGCAACTGCCGAATAATCTCCAGCGATGGCGACAGCAAGGCCAAACTGTTGGTGAGTAATAACAGCGGGAGAACTCGCTAGCAAACAAACGTCTAAATTCCAGCTTTGTTCACTTCTTCGAAACACACAAGATTGGCCGGGATCGTTTGAGACACCAGGTGCCCCAACCAAAATAACGTCTCCTGAGATAGCAACTGAGCTACCAAACTTATTAACCACTGAACTGGTATTTTCTGATAGTTGAGTTTGAAATAACGGTTCGGCATTTACCACGGCAGCAAAAATTAACGTCAGAACCAATAGTGAAATTTTGTCTCTGATATTCATTGTTATAGCTCCTCAAAAATATAGTGAAGGCGATCATTTTGATCAATATCAATAGCAACTGCTGCTGCAAAATTTTCATTAGGAACCACGATAAGCGTGTCAACAGAACTGATAACTGACAGCATTCCTCGATATTGTGCCGAATTTTGAATGTGACCTTTTTCTAATAAGGTACCTTGGCTGGTACTTGATTGGTCGAGATCGGAATAAATAGCTATTTGTGCGACGTCCTGAATTTTAGAGAACCTTAAATCAAGAGTAACCATTCTTTGGGTAGCAAACACAAAGTCACTTGCTACCTTGATGTCTTGCATCGAAAGTTCCGCGAGCACTTCAACTTGCTTCTGAGTTAAAACTTCCGCCGTCGCTGCTGCGGTTACAACAGTAGCAACTTCGGTATTATCCTCAGACGAACCACAGGCCGTGAGCAGTACGGCTAAACCTATACTAATACCGAGCTTAGCAACGCAATGAGTAATTTGTTTCATATTAAATTCCTTATATATTGTTGGCTAAACTAATGTGCAACTAGCAATACCAACTTGCATTACCCAGTAGCAAGGTGCATACCATTAATGAAATGGTAAAAAAGGTTAATTAATATAAATAGTTATATGTTTTGTCGACTTAAGTCGGTCGCTCAAGACCCAATAGTTGACGCAATAGTTGACGCAATTTAAAAATGAAGGTTGAGTTGCAACGCATTTTGCAATGCAACTATTAACGAGAAAGAAGCGCTACAGAAAATGTAGGAAAGGCAAAACTAAGATTTACTGAAATTTCAAAATATTTTGGTCAATAACGCCATAAAATCGCGCACTGCAAAGCTAACAAACCGCCCAACCACTGTATTACCACAGCGATACGAAGCTGCTAGCCTTGATAAGACGAACTGATCAATGTTGCGCAAGTTCACCATAAGTAAGCAATATTACGATGTAAGCTCTTCCGTTCTAAGGAGCTGGCTATAGGTTCCTATAACGTCGGTAAATTTTTGTCGGCCTTTTGTTTACGCTGCTCATCACTTTTTTTGAGCAGCTGAATACGATAATCTTCGGTTGCTATTTTTTGCCTTTCAACCTCACTATAGTCCACCAATGCTGCTGAGAGTCCACTTGAAACGAGATCATCGCCCTGAATCTTTACCGTTAAAACTAAACCGCAACCAGCATTACTAGGAATATCTAAAGCATCTCTCTCAACGACTGAATACTCTATTGCTGCGAGACATTTTTGTTTTAACTCTATGTTGTCATTTTCTGAATAATTCCAAGCTAATACCTGCTTTCCTTGGTGTGTCGGTGTACCATATTTTTGTTTCAGAGCACCAATAACATTATCTTTTGAAGGCATCATACTTTGGCTGAATCTATTGGTACGTTTAATGTTTCTAACAACATTAGTTGCAGGAGGAACCGAAAAAATAATCGTGACAGACTCACTATTTATACCCGATAAACTCGCATGTATTGCTTTCAAATAATTTGGAAATAGTAGCATTCCAGTACGGCCAAGATTACTCGCTTGCGCTGAAGCACGCCAAGCGCTCATAGGATCAAGCGGATCGGGTTTTATAATTTCAAACTTTTCAAATGTGACGCGAACATCTTTGTTATGCGCTTTTAATGCGCTAACAACTTGATCTTGAGACATACCCAACTTAATTCCAATAATATCAACATGTTGTTTATCCATTGCTTTTGAGGTCGCTGAGAATTGAACCAGAAGGATAAAAGACAGCGTAAAAATTGCTAGTAAAGTAATTCGGGCAGGGCTTCGTAAATTCATAATAATCTCTCTTTTCAACTATTTAATATTGACTCTGGCTTACTTAAAACAACTTAAATGAGCCAGTAATATTATTGAGTTCAAAAAACGATCCTGAACATATTGACGCGAAGTACTATTATTTTCGGACCGATATTTACACGTTAAGCTGTCGTAACATCACCGGTTTAATGGCGTTTAGAGCGCTCTATGATTAGTGATGAAAAGAGCTTAGCCGAGGTCGGCTTGATTATAGTAAAGGGTTTTAAAATTGCTATTATTGCAGAATAATATTATTCCAATCTAGGTAAATAAGTGGCCTACTTTTTTATGAGTATAAATTAATTAGGACAAGGTATTTATTTAGGCCATTAAAAATGACCCGGTACTTTGCTAGGTTGGTATTACTTCACGAGTTGAACATGCAGGACACACAGAGATAAACACTTTATATATAATATCTAGTATAAGCTCCCCGCATTAACCTTTAATAATCTCAGTAAGCAGAATGTGCAACAGGGGTGGGGTTGAATTAACTTGAGTTAAAAAAAAGCAAAAAAAAATGGCAAACCCGTAAGGGTTTACCACTTTTAAAATATTTTTAACTCAGAAGCTAAGCTAAAATATCACTGCTAATTAAAGAGCAACGATATCGTCAGCTTGTGGGCCTTTTTGACCTTGGCTTACTGTGAATTCAACTTTTTGACCTTCGATAAGAGTCTTGAAGCCGTCACCAGAGATAGCGCTGAAGTGAGCGAAAACATCAGGACCAGAAGCTTGCTCTAGAAAACCAAAACCTTTAGATTCGTTGAACCACTTAACGGTTCCTTGTACTTTATTAGACATAATAATATCCTGTAATTTAATTTTAAATTGCCTTCAATAGGCTTGAATAGCGTAAAAACAGACTGGAACTTAGAAACTACAGAGCGAGGTATTATTAATAAAACAACGAAATGGAGAATGTAAACAAAAGGCTTTCTTTCTTGCTGATGAGCACTTTATAGAATCTAAAATAAAAGTCAAGGATTGATTACTAAACACACACCCAATATATGCGCTATATCAATCAAATTAGCGTTAATACGGCCTGACAGCTCAATAAACAAGCAGTTGACAATATTATTGCCCATCACAGTTTTAATTAAGACCCCAAGACTCAACTAACAGACAAGCTGGACACTGCTAATTGGCCACTATATTTATCGGTATATTTATCGGTATATTTAAAATGTAGGGCTGCCACCAACTAAATTTATTTTTATCGGCTATCGATCATGATTATATCGAGTCTTTGTTGCGCTTTTTTTAGATCAAGCAAATCCTGCTCTTCAATCATTTCGCATTGATCGTTAATCATCTCTTGCACGTTAGATGGATAATATTTGCAATCGTCGGGGCGATCATAATAAATGTCGCAGCTATATTTCACTTTTGATTTGGCATCGGTGGTTTTAGTTAAAAACGGGCACAGCTCTAACAGTTTTCCACTGCTAGGATCGGCCCATATTTCACCGTTTTTAACATACTCAGCAATGCCTGGATTAAATACTTCCCACAGCTCGATTTCATCGACTGATGCTGACAAAGCACCGTTGCTGTATTTTATGCAGCATTTGCCACAAGAATTACATGTTTTCATAAATTGATTTCTCTAATACTCTGTACCAGTATACGAACTATACAGATAAGCTGGATGATAACTTATACCGTTCACTTCTGTTAGTAATCATCGTCGTCATTAATTAAATCAACCAAGGAAAGGTATTGCTCAGTGAATATTATTTTAATTCGGCACGGTAAACCCACCGCTGCAACCAACCCTACATTGTCAGCCGCACAATTCGCTCACTGGGTTAATGACTATAATAGCTCAACCGTGGCACCAGACAGCGTGCCGCCCACCAGCCTAACTCAACTCGTCGCTGACTGTTATATAGTCGCAAGCTGCTTACCCCGAGCAAGTCACTCGGCATTATTGTGCAGCGGGCAACCAGCTGATTTAACCTTTAGCCAGCTTAGCGAGATGGCGCTACCCTGTCACAAACTGCCGTTAATATTAAGTGCCAATCGCTGGTTGTTTGTTAATAGAGTCAGCTGGTTACTAGGTTTTAATGGCAAAGTTGAATCCTTTAAATTAGCTAAAGCACGTGCTAAGTTTATGGCACAACAGCTCCAAAATTTAGCGCAGACTCATCAGCGAGTCGCGGTATTTGGTCATGGCTTGATCAATCATTTTATTGCGCTGGAGTTAAAGAAACTTAATTGGCAATCGTCAGCCGCTGACAAAGGTTATTGGGGATCGGTGCAATTGCAACAGGTTGTAATCGCATAAATTATTACTGGAGCATAAATTGACCATTGAACTATGGCTTTCATTCATTGGCGCCTCTATGATCTTGTGCTTTTCGCTGGGTCCGACCGTTTTTTTAGTCATGGGCCAAGCGCTAGCTCATGGCAAGCGGTCGGTAGTGCCGTTAGTCGCTGGCGCACTGACGGGCGACCTTATCGCGATGGGGTTTTCATTTATTGGGATTGGCGTTTTACTCGCCACCTCAGCGGCGTTATTTACCCTGTTAAAATGGGTTGGTGCGCTTTACTTGATTTATTTAGGCCTTAAAGCTTGGCGCAGCAAAGCCACCATTAATCCGCCTCGCCGGCTAAAAAGAAGCTCGGTATTTTTTAATGCGTTAATTGTCACAGCACTAAACCCCAAAGGCATCATCTTTTTTCTGGCATTTTTCCCATTATTCATTAATGCCAATGCGCCATTACTGCCACAAATGGCAGTTTTAGTCGGCTCATTTTTAGCGGTATCAACGGTCAGTGTCTCGTTTTATGCCACGAGCTCTGCGGCATTGCGCCACCGAGTGAGCTCAATCAGCTTTCAAAACCGTTTTAATAAAGTAAGCGGCTGCATGTTAATTGGCGCTGGCGCCCTTACAGCGTCGATTGAGCATAACGGTTAACCCTAAATTTGCTGCTGTAATAACGCCATCATGTCTTGGGCTGAAATAGCGTCGCTGGAGTCATTACCGTCGAGCAGGCTATTAGCCAAATCGCGTTTTTGTTGATGCAGTGCCAATATTTTATCTTCAATGGTGTTTTTAGCAATTAAGCGATAGATAGTCACCGGACGGGTTTGCCCCATGCGATGGGCGCGATCTGAAGCCTGATCTTCAACCGCCGGATTCCACCACGGATCCATGTGAATCACATAATCGGCCGCGGTTAAGTTAAGCCCCGAGCCACCCGCTTTTAAGCTAATTAAAAATACGTCGCCGTCGCCAGCCTGAAACGCATTAACCCGATCGCGTCGTGCCTTAGCTGGGGTGGAACCGTCGAGATATTGGTATTTTACGCCCTTGTTATCGAGGTGCTGACGCAAAATTTTGAGGTGCCCTACAAACTGACTAAAGACCAGTGCCTTATGGTTGTTTTGTTGTAATTCGTCAATTAAATTATCAAATACTTTCAGTTTAGATCCTTCAATACCTGCGTCTGGCATCACCAAATCGGGGTGACAACAAGCGCGGCGTAATCGCATGATCTCCGCTAACATTTTAATATGGTGCTGACCCGGCTGCTCATCGTCCTTTGCCAAATTTTCAATCGCTTGTTGGCGCAGCGCCTCATATAACACCACTTCGGGTTCACTCAACTCGACCGATATATTAATTTCGGTCCGTGACGGCAACTCGGTTAATACCTGATTTTTCATCCGGCGTAAAATAAACGGGCTAATTAACTTTCTTAATGCCTGATTAGCGCGGATCATCGCGCTTTCGTCGCTGTCACTACTCTCCATTGGGTTAGCAAAACGTTGGTGAAATTGCTTTTGCGCGCCAAGCAGCCCCGGATTAATAAACCGAAACAGGCTCCATAACTCGTTAAGGTTGTTTTCAATCGGGGTGCCGGTGGTCACCATCTTAAAATCACCCTTGAGTGCTAGCGCCGCCTGAGTTCGTTTGGCTAACGGGTTTTTAAGCGCCTGCGCTTCATCGGCCACTATAGTGCGCCAATTTACTTTAGCTAAGCGCTCACCCTCGCGCTGTAACAGGCCATAGCTGCAAATGATAACGTCGAATGCCTGCGCCTGCTCAAGCATGTGATGACGTTGCTCGATAGTCGTGGTGTCGACCCCAAATATTTTAACCCGCAACGTTGGCGCAAAGCGCGTTGCTTCTTGTTGCCAGTTAAAACACACCGAGGTAGGCGCCAGCACTAGGCTAGGTCCGCTCGGCGCACGATCTAAAATAACCGCCAACGCTTGCAATGTTTTGCCCAGCCCCATGTCGTCGGCCAAACACGCACCGCCACCCCACGATGCTAGTCGCGTTGCCCAATTAAAGCCGTCGAGCTGATAATCTCGTAATTGTGCCTGCAAGGTTGAGGGTAATTGCGGCTCAAGTTGTTCGGCTTGTTCTAATAACAGCCGTTGTTTTTGCCATGAGTGCAGCGTTTTAAGGCGCATGCCTTGGGTGGCGGCATCAATCAACGGGCTGGCCAAGACATGAAACTTGCCGTCCTCACTCACCGTACCAAGATCAGTTAAACGCTGGCGTAACTCTTCGGTTAACGACAATATTTGACCGTCGTCGAGTTTAACAAAACGACTGTTAGACTGGGATAACAACGCCATTAGGTTTTTTAACTCCACCACCTGATCATCGCCAACGGTTAAGCTGCCATCAAGCGAAAACCACTCTTTTTGCTTGGTCATGGCCAATTGCATGTGTTGCGGCCCAAGTTTTTGGCTCAGTTTAAAGGTTTTCCCTTTCGGCCATTGCAAAGCGATTTTAAGGTCGTCATCGTCACTTAAAATTGATTCCAGTTGCTCTAAGGTATGCAACGAGTCGTCTATTTGATCTAAGAGCACGGTGCCATCAATGGTCGATTGAAACGCTGGGCACTGCTGCATTAAATACTGGAGCTGCTTTTTTTCATCGTCGAGCTGGCGGGTAGTCGTTAAACGCTCGCCATCAATTTGGGCCGAGAGCGTTGGATTGCCCAGCCCTGGGGACATGGCAGGACCTTGGGTGCCTAATGGCTGCACCTGACAACTAAATTCTAGCCCTTGACCGGCAGGGGCAATATTAATATAAAGGCGACTGTCGGCTGCGCGCTGTTCTATGCCCGTTTCGAGCCCGGTGACATCGGATTGAATATTTAATAGCGGCGCAATCGCACTGATGCTTTGCAGCACTTGATCTTTGGCTGAATTTGGCACCACTAAACCACCCTCGCCGACAATGCCTGCAATTTCTAAGTGCTTATTTTGATAACGCACTAAACGATAGCGCTGACTATTTTCCTTAGTCAGTGAATAACAGGCCTCGCCGTCTTCAAAATTACTGGGAATGTTCGCCATGCTTAACAAATAACCTTTAGCATTTTGGGTAACCAATAATTCTGGTTCAGATTCAACAATGCTAACGGACTGCATTGGTTGCTCGAGCAAATATAAATTGTCGAGCCCTGCCGCGGCACTTAGCGCGCTATAACCTGCTAGTTCATAGTATTCGCGACCGCTGTAACCTCGACTAAAACCACTGCTATACCCCCCAGAAATCCGAAGGCACATCGCTAAATCGCCCGCACTTAAATAATCAAAACTTGCCGTTTCAGTGCTTAAGCGTTTTAGTGAAATAGCACGTCCTTTCGACCAGCCGCTTTTAGCCAACTTTTGCTCTTTAGCCTCAAAATGACAACTATAACGCGTCGGGTCGAGCAGCCACACCAAACGCGTTTGTTTTGATACTGGCGGCATTTCTGACGCTGCGACCTGCTGAGGCGATTGATTCATCGCAATTAATTGTTCGAGTGCCAATGCCCAAGGTGCCTTTCGTTCCACAATTTGGCACAGGTCAATCACCGGCGGCGACTTAAAATTACTCGCAATAAGTGAATTTAACGGCGCTAAACCATATTGTTCGAGCAGCGTAAAACCAATGCCAGCAAACAGATCTTGCTTGGCCGTCGCTAGTTTATCGACACATTTAACCAAGTTTTGCTGGTAATAAGCATTAAGCGGATTTTTAGTCCAATGACTGCACAGACAACCAAAGATAACTTCAATGTGGCTATAATAATCGTCTTGCTGTGAATAACCGGTATTAGCGACCGTAAATTGATCGAGCTTGCCGGCCAACACCTGTACCACCTGTTTAAGCATCATGTAGCTAAACCGCATGTGATTAGCAACCCGGTAGTCATCTAACACACATTCTAGTTGCTGCTTTAACTCGCTTATCTTTGCTGGATCCTCGCCTAGCCCGCGCTGTAACAGCGCCATGCCAAACATTAAACCCGGCATTTCACCAATGTATTGCTTTTTACGTCGGGCAATCCGGTTTTTAGCCACAATAGCTTTAGCAAACAGCTCGCACGCCAGTTGCGGCTGACCATTTAAAAATTGTTGCCAGCCCAGCAGCTGTAAGCCATAACTCGACTTTTCTTGGCTGCTTAATAATTCGCTGGCGGCGTGAAGCAAACCTTGGTGTAAATATTGCTCGGCCAGTAGCAAGCGCAACGGTTCATAATCTGGTCGCTGCTTAACCACGGCGCTTAACAGCAGCTCTAACTCAGTGCTTTGGGTTAAATCACGGCGTAAGCGCTGCAATAACGAAGCGAGTGCCTGATATTGTAAAGCAGGTGGCAAGCCGATAAAAACGTCAGTATTAAATGGGTAAAAACAAACCTCGATTAAAACCTGATTAACCTGTAGATCAATCGTTTGCGGGTTTTTATTGAATTCGAGCAACGCGATGCAACGGGTATATTGACCACGATAAAAACAGTCTCGTACTTGGCGTTGACGCTCAACCAATAACGGCTTGTTCCAGTGATACATCGGCTCTATTGGCACCACTATTTCGGCGCATTCGATAATGTCTTCAAATGAGCCATCGTTAAGGCAAATTCGGGTTAAATAATCCGCGAGATGATCGGCAATGCGTAAGCCTTCTCGCGTTGAATTAATTAAACCGCGCTGCACTAACGCTTGGCGAGCCTCAGGGGTGAATTGAGTATGGAGTTTTTGACCGTAAAATGACTCACAGTGCCCCAGCTCCGACAACACCGCCTTAAATTTGGTTTGACCAATGCGTTTATTAATCACAGACAAAACGCGTAACATCGCCTGCTCGTTGCTATCGCAACGGGAATAACTATCAATAGATTGAGCGATTAAGCGGTTGGTATCAGTAATAAAAGACATAAGGCGACGCGGTAAGCAAAAGTTAACTTATTTTAGCGCCAGTAAAAAATAAATCCACCGTGATCATCGGTTAATCAGCCAGAATGTTCCGTGACCATTGCCACAGCTAAACCGCCTAGCACTGAAACCACTGAGCTAATCGGCCCGACAAAACTCTGGCTGGCGACTCACTGTGCTCTGATTTTCGAACTAATGCTGACCAATTTAAATCGAGACTGTCTTTGCCGACCTGTACCGTCGAAACACTTTTATTGCTAATCGCCGATTGCACCGCCCACTGAGAAAGGATACTAATCCCAAAGTTCGCCGCAATTAACTCAACGATAGCATCGGTCACTTCCACCACAGTGACTAACTGAGGCGCAATGCCTGATGGCCGAATAAAGCGTTCATACTCAAATCCTGGTTGCGCCGTTTTGCTATAGGACAAGTACTGTTCACTGACGAGATCTGTTGCTTCAATAAAGGGTTTATTCGCTAAGTGATGTTGGTTATGAGTGACTAAAACCAGCTCATCTTCAAACACAGGAACTGAGTCAATGCCAGGTATCACTGAATATCCGGGTGCCAAAACCACATCAACAGTGCCTTCCTGCAAATTCTGTAGTGGATGTTGGGTAGCAGAGGCCACCAGCTCTAGCTTAATACTGGGTTCCTGTTCAGCCATGTTACTTAAAAATGCAGGTAACCAGTGATAGCAACTATAAGCGGCCACACCAAAGCGCACCACCGTGATTTCGTGATCAGACAGCTGCTGAAAATCAAATTCAGCGCGCTCAAGCATTGGAATGATTTGGTTGGCTGTTTGGGTCATCGCCCGCCCAGCTGATGTTTCGCGCAGCTTGCGCCCTTCTCGCTCGAACAACAAACCGCCTAAGCGCCGCTCAGCCTCAGCTAAACGATGACTAAGTGCCGACTGTGTTATGCCCAACACATAGGCGGCTTGCCTTAAAGTACCGGCTTCGTTGATTGCTTTGAGCATTTGCCAATGCCTAATATCTAGTCTCACGTTTGACCTCTTGTTATTTCAGATAAACA
>Ga0209291_1000310_pt1 | contig 47951 bp, 38 predicted proteins | sample GOMGulsemesocosm_FD_184633 | JGI IMG/M metagenome (GOLD analysis project Ga0209291, IMG submission 184633) | Methane-oxidizing microbial communities from mesocosms in the Gulf of Mexico - GOM9B Gulf of Mexico (SPAdes) (version 2) | ecosystem: Environmental > Aquatic > Marine > Cold seeps...
TTAATTTAACGGACTAATAAAAATGACGAATAACTCCCGGCAACACCGGGTTTTATTCGTCATTAAAGACACTATTTAATGTACTTTGATCCATGCAAACGGTGCTGGTAATACCGCAGTGGCATCATCCGCTTTAACAACCTCAACCCGCTGAATAAAATCATCAATATTGGTCATCCGAACACCACGAACCGACTTATTCTGATTATCAGAACCGTTGTTATCAATACTATTGTTACCAAAGAAGTCCTCCCAATGCCCTAACACAATAGTTTGTGGCTGAGTCTGCTTTAAGATAGCCTCAGGGTAATCATCAACCTGATGGAATGCGGCAACACACAGGATTGCCATATCAACCGTCTTAGTATCGGCCATCACAGGCATTAATCCGTCTGGAGAGTTGCTTGCAGCATCTTGATAGTGAATACGATAAATAGGTTGCTGCCGGTTATCTAAAAAGTCGATAACATACGCGTATGTTTGTCCTTCTTTCCAACCATATGCCGTACTTGGTAACGCCGTTAACGCTTGTTCATATTTTCCTGACATGACTTTGATGCCCATAAAGTGCGGCGCGTGATCTGATTTAATCGGCATAAAACGAATACTGTTGTTACGATTATATATCCACCTGCCCGACTGTTGGCCATCAGCCGCATAATCCGTTATATCAAGTAAACGTTCATCATCGATAACCGCAGTAATAATATTAGCCATGGTCGTTGACCCCACTGCCGTTGCCTTGGGCATGTGTTGCTGCATGATATAAGGCACATCCATCAAATGATCATAATGCGCATGACCAACTAAAATGAATTCAGCCTGTTTCGCATGTACTGGTAATAATTTATCGACCAAATCAGTATTCGGTTCAATTGGCAGCGGCAGCGTAACATTAATCAAACCAGGGTTGGTAAACGAGGGCGCGGTCATAATACTATCTTCACCATATTGAAATAGGTAACCACCAACACCGAGATATTGAATATTTAACTTTTTGTCTTCACTTATCAACAACTGCGCTTCCACTTGTTGCGCACCTTGTATCGCTAAATTATCCACAGAGGTAGCACAGCCCGCTAATAGTCCCGTAATTAAGCTACAAAAAATTATTTTCAATGTATAACCCTTCATTAATCCCTTCCTGCCATAATTATTTATATTCTTGTTACCAGCTCATTAAAATAACAAAAAACGCGATATCGAAACTAGCTAATGCGTGTTTAATATCTCATTGAGGTGAAAATAGTACTTTTTATTGATATTTATTTAATTCGTTTAGTTACATGCATACCGAAGTACTTGGGTATAGCCCTTTTTTAACCCTGTCATTTTTCGTCATTATTGATACTTAACTTGTCATTTTGTTGGCCTTAAAAAGCCTTTATTGGTTGCTTTAATAGAGTCATAGCTTGTTAAGCAGTCTTACATCAATAAGGAAACTGACCATGAAAAAATCTATCTTCGCAAAAACATTACTTATTACATCAATGGCATGCACTAGCATCTCGGCAAATGCAGCTGAACAAGATCCGCTAACAACATGGGAGAAAGCTGGAGTATTTTCATCCACGATTATCGTTGGCACCATAGCGGGTGGTCCTATTGGTCTGGTTCTAGGTATTGCAGCCGGAGATTGGATTAATAATACTTGGGATAAATCCCTTGAGTCTGAGCAGTTAACCGCAGAGAACCAACAGGTAACAGAAAATTTACTGGCGAGTGAATTACAAAATAATCAATTACAACACGATGTATTAATTTTGGACCAACAGCTGCAACAAATATCAGAAACAGAAGAGCTTAACCAACAACTGATCCTTGAAGCCTTACAACTGGATCTATTGTTTGCCGTTAATCAAAGTGCGATAGATACAACAAATCAAGCACGATTAACACAGCTAGCAGATTACTTAATAGATAATCCAACCATGAACATCGTATTGTCAGGTCACGCAGATCCGAGTGGACAAGAAGAGCTAAACATTAATTTAGCACAGCAAAGAGCGCTAGCAGTACAAGATCAACTGATTGCGTTAGGAGTCAACGAAAATAATATCCAAGTACAATCTTTTGGGGCCGAATACGCAAGCTCAGCGCTAGGGGAACTAATTCAATATCCAAGAGACCGTAAAGTAACTATCGAATTTATCGATAACCAAGATAACAACATGGAACTTAACCCCGCAGATGAAATAGCGATGCAATTCTAATTACATTTCGATTATGACGATTAAGGCTAACGATAATTCTTTAGCCTTTTTTAGTTTCTCATATTTACCTACAGAACCATGATTATCTAGCCTATAACTCTTTTCAAAACATAAATGTATCTGTTCTATACTGAAGTGATAACGAAAAAATATTAAAACTATATTCTTTGATCTAAGTAACAGTTTGCTGACCCTAAGTGAGTATATTTAATAGTGTAAGTACATTATTTCACGACTAACAATTAGTCTTATCTTGAACAGGAGCTTCATCATGACCATTAACAATATCCTTTGCCCAACCGACTTTTCAGATACGGCGAATAGAGCGATAAGCTATGCTGCAGAAATGGCGTTGAAGTATGATGCTACCTTACATTTAGTCAGTGTAATTAATGAAATACATGGCTTTGATAGCTTCCAGGTGCTTGCTATTACGCCAACTGATATTCACGAGCATATGCTAAAGATCACGCAAGAAAAGCTAGACGAATTAACCACAGATATTAAACCAAGTATTCCATTACATACCGCGGTACTAGAGGGACACCCATCAACAGAGATAACGCGTGCTGCAGCTGAGTTTGATTGTGATATGGTGGTGATCGCGAGCCATGGCCGTACCGGTTTAGAGCACATACTAATTGGTAGTGTTGCAGAGTCAGTGACTCGGCATGCACACTGTCCGGTATTAATCGTGAAATAAACCCCATAATGAGCCCATTAACCAAATTGATTTAATGGGCTATATTATGACTTAAGGTAAATGCTATTCACCCGGCAAACGCCATGAGTGTAAAACAAATATTATTTACGTGGCATTAATGTCAGGGCTAAATTAGTTGGCCGCATGGTAAATGCAAACTCTTCGCCGACTTCAGGTGCCAGCTCCGGCTGACTAATCACGTAATACCAGCATAAACGGGCAATAACAGCCTTGCCTTCCATCATAGCTAAACGCTCACCTGGGCAATGTCGAGCCCCCGCACCAAACGGTATATGACTGCTTTGTAAATGCGGACATACTGGTTTTTCAGGAGTCGATAACCAACGTTCAGGATTAAATGTCTCAGGGCATACCACCACCCTTTCATCTAATCCCCCAGGACGAGTTAATATAAAAATAGCCGTACCTTTTGGCAATTTAATACCATTACTCAATACCGTGTCTTCGGTCGGTTCTGCGGAAATAAGTGGTGCAGTACCTTTAAGCCGCAAACCTTCACGTAATATCGCTTCAGTAAACTCAAACTGTTCTAATGCCGCCAGATCCAGCGTTTCAATATCGCCATTACAAACCTGAGATACTTCATCAATCACTTGTTGTTGTAAATGTGGGTTTTTAGCTAAATAATACAAAGTCCACGCTAGCATATTAGAAGTCGTATCTTCACCCGCGAGTAGCAAGGTCAAAATATTGGCAAAGAGCTCATCATCCGTTAATTTATTATCTTCACTGTCACTGGCGACAATCATGGCTTGTAAAATCGTTTCAGGCTCTTCGGTTAACGCACTATTTTCTGCCAAATCCGCCTTAGCCTTGGTGATCATACTAACCGCTAATTGATAGACTTCTTCGCGGGATTTATCAATACGGCGCGTCTCAGGTGTACGAATATAACGCCACCAGGGAAAAGGGTATTTACCACGTTTATTTAATGCATGGAATAAGCGATCTATATTGTCGCGTAAACGGGTATCGACACTGCCTGATAGCATATTAGTTTGATAACCAAAAACCAGACTGGTGGTAATATCAATGGTAAAAAACTGCAGTAACTGATGTACATTAAACTCTGTTCCTGCTGCGATCTTTTTATCGATAGCCGTTTGCAAATTGATGGATAATGCATTGAGGTGAGGAACAAAATTTGCCAGTGTTTTATAAGAAAATGCAGGCATAATCAATCGTCGCTGCCGTTTCCATTTATCACCGTTACTGGAAAATACGCCATGAAACCCAAGGTCTTCAAATAACCATTCCAAACGTTCGGTGCGATTAAAAAGTTTTGGTCTTTGCTTGATAATTTCCAAACCGATTTTAGGATCGGCGATCACCAAATACTGCTTATTTAATAATTTCATTTGATAAAATGGACCATATTCTTTAGCCCACTGCTCTAAATCAGTATGAAATGATTCAGGAGATATTTGAGTGAAATTACCGAGGATAGGTTTTTGTTTTGGACCAGGCAGATCATCTAATAACCTGGAGGGTAATACTGGGGAGTTAATCCCCTTAACCATTTTAGCATTCATTTAACTTTCCCTGTTCTACATGAAATAGTGCAACAAAAATCGCTACCATTAAAAATAGAGCATTTTTTTAAGATCGCACTGCAGTGCGACTCATATCTCAAAAAACTAAGTTAATCAAATAGAACTAAATACTTGGTTATTACTTTATTTTTTAATACCTCTTTTATCTTTAGTAAATTCACTAAACCAAGTTGGTATTCGCTCTTCTAACCAATATTTTGGCTTTAAAATGGAGCCATACACAAAACCAACATGACCGCCATAACGACTTAATTCAAATAAGATATTTGACGACATATCTTTAGATTTTGGGATCACCTTTTTAGTTAAAAATGGATCATCCTCGGCATGAATAAATAATGTTGGAGTTTGGATCTTGTGTAAAAATTGCAAACTACTGCATTGACGATAATAGTCCAATGCGTCTTTAAAACCATGTAATGGTGCGGTGACACGATCGTCAAATTCGACAAAGGTATTTAGTTTTTTGACTTGCTTAGTGGTTAAGTTCAACGTATTACGCATATCTAAATGTTCAAATTTACGTACAACACTAGCTTGCAGGCGTTTAATTAATCGGCGTTGATATGCTTTAGAAAAACCTTTTTTAATCCGCTCCGCACTTTCTGCTAATAATAATGGCGCAGATACCACAGACGCAGCTAACAATTGTGATTTTTTTCCGGTTTGAGCCAGATAATGCGTTAATACACTGCCACCCAACGAATAACCCACCGCAAATAAGGGCACGTTAGAATAACGCTTAGCAATCAAACCGATCACATAACTTGCATCACTGGTATCACCAGAATGATAAGCGCGTAATAAGCGGTTTGGTTCTTCACTACAACCGCGGAAATGCATCACTAAACCAATCCAACCTGCAGCATCAACTGCACGCATGATTCCTTTTACATAAGGCGACTCGACAGAACCTTCAAGCCCATGAAAAATAATAACAATCGGTTTATTATTCTCGGCCGTTGGCAGCGCTGTCCAAGCGAGATCAAGAAAATCACCATCTTCGAGTTCTAATCTTTCACTAATTGTCGGGAACGTCAGATTTCGGCGGCTGATCGTCGGCAGCATTGTTTGTAAATGCGCATTACGTATCCACCACTGCGGCTGAAATTGACTCGGTTGAAACATCTTTGAATACCTTAAGTTAACCAAATGGCTTTTTAAACAACGTCTTACATTTTATTGGATATTTTATAATAACACCACTAGGATATTTTATAATAACACCGCAATTAGTTAAATGATGGTCAGCAGAGTAATTAATACCGTCAACGTAAATAATGCTGTAAACTGAAAATAATTTTACTTATAACCAGTGTCATTAATGAATTATATCGAACTTGAATCTTATTCTCGAAAGTGGATCTTCAACCATAAATCACTGCCAGTTAACGCTGATGATTTAGCTAATATCAAACCCTTTAGCAAAGCTAGAGCGGGTCAATTATGGAGCCAACTTATTAGCTCACAATGTAACTTTACCGATCAATTCAGTAAAGGTGATTGGCCGCATAACCAAAATACTTGGTCACAAGAAGCTGACTGGCAGCAAGCTTGGGATGATGATGATAGCAATGATCTGCCTGAAGAAGTACTGGCACATTTAACGTGGGATGATAACAGTAAAGTTTATTTTTGCTATGAGCGCTTCAATATGATTGAAACGAACTGGGGCACATTCAAACGCAACTGGAAAAACTTTTTGTTCTACGATGACGGTGCATTATTAATCTCAGCGAAACGTAAAGAAGCCCTGTCATTTAAAGAAAACGGTACCGTATTAATTGGTACTCGCGCACCTGTTCAGCCAGCAAAATAAAGAGTCACTATGCATACCTCTTGTACTTGTGGTTTAGCAATGCCCTTTAAAGATTGCTGCGGTAAATACATTTATGGCACAGCAACGCCGATAACAGCAGAACAGTTAATGCGCTCGCGTTACAGTGCTTATGTAAACAATGTACCTGTTTATTTAATGGCAACACATCACCCCGATTTTGTTGCTGACTTAAATGAAGACTTGATTGCTGAAACCGCAGAGAATACCCAGTGGTTACGATTAGAAATAATCATCAGCCAAGGTGATGAAGAAAGCGCCACTGGCGTCGTGGAATTTAAAGCCTGGTTCCAAGACGGCGAGCAAGAAGCATGTTTACATGAACGCTCTAACTTCGTGTTTCAAGACCAGCAGTGGTTTTATACCAATGGCGAGCTTAATCCTGCGCCACTAAAACAAAGTCGTAACGATCCTTGTTTATGCGGCAGTGGTAAAAAGTATAAGAAGTGCTGTGGCTAGCCGTCATTGCTAAACACAGTAAATATGACTAACTGTAGACTGGAACCAAGTATTTCATTTAGTCATAGATTATTAAACATTAAATAAAGTAGTAGATATTATGGAAAAGAAAATATTACTGGCCGATTGTCCCGATCAAAAAGGACTTATCTCAAAGATCACCAACATTTGTTACAAGCATCAACTCAACATTGTTAATAATACCGAGTTTGTCGATAATACTCATAATCGATTTTTTATGCGTACCGAACTTGAAGGCATATTCAACGATGAGACCTTACTTGCCGACCTTGATAGTGCCCTACCAACAGGCACACATCGTAAACTGGTTTCAGCAGGTCGTAAGCGTATCGTCATCTTAGTGACCAAAGAAGCGCATTGTCTTGGCGATATCTTAATGAAGAATTACTACGGCGGTTTGGATGTTGAGATCGCAGCCGTTGTGGGTAATTATGATGGCCTTGCCGAGTTAGCTGAAAAATTTGATGTGCCTTATCACACAGTTTCTCACGTCGGAATTAGCCGTGAAGAACACGAAGAACAAATCATTGAAACAGTAGAAAAATACCAACCTGATTATGTCATTTTAGCAAAATACATGCGTATTCTAACGCCCAATTTTGTCGCTGCATTTGAAAATAAAATTATCAATATCCATCATTCTTTCCTACCTGCTTTTATTGGTGCGCAACCTTACAAGCAAGCATTTGAACGTGGTGTGAAAATTATTGGTGCAACAGCCCATTACGTCACCAATAATCTTGATGAAGGGCCGATTATTTTGCAAGACGTCATCCATGTCGATCATAAATACAGCGCCGAAGATATGGCCCGTTCAGGCAAAGATGTCGAAAAATCAGTACTCAGTAAAGCACTGCGCCTCGTACTTGAAGAACGTGTATTTATCTATGAAAACCGCACTGTGGTATTTTAGTCTGTTTTAAATACCATTAATAATAGTGAGCCCATAAATTATTATGGGCCTATACCCTTTCAGATATAGCTTTACACTAGTAACTAAATTGTTAATATTAATAACTTATTCATTATTTAATGGTTTTTTATGCTAACAATTATCTTTACTGCATTACTCAGTAGCATCTTTACTGCACTTACATTTTTATATGTATTCAATACCGTCATCAAGCCTTATCTCGCAACGCAAATAGCCTTAGTAAAAACCGAAGCAGAAGCAACAATTAATCAAGTATCACCACAAATAAGTAAAGATATTGCCGATGCAATCGAAGCTAAGATTGCCGAAATTCAGCCCGACTTAGAAGCCCATGTGAAGCAAGAACTCGATCAGATCATTGATGATTTTTTACCACAACTCAGTAAAGAAGTAGAAGATGGTGTGGATAATTCGTTTAAAAAGTTTATTCCAACAATGGTGGGCTCAGCAGCCACTATGCCTGCAGAAACACTTATCAAAACCAGTTCAAGCTTACTCAATACCGGTATTGGCATTTTAAGAAGTGTGACTCCTGATGTGAAAAAATAACTTAACACCGTGATCCAGTCGGCACTTTAAAAAATCATACTTGCAACTGGATCGACCTGCCTATAAGCAAAATTAATGTAAACTGGCGTTTTCATTATCGTAGCTTAATTATATATGTTTCTAAACGAATTCTATTCTCAAAAAGACAGCACTTTTCGCTTTACTCAACAGCAGGCTAGCCGATTTGCTAAAACGGTAGCGAACGATTATAACAAGATCCATGATGTGGATAATAAACGTTTTTGTGTTCCTGGCGACTTACTTTTTGCTGTGTCTTTGGTTAAATTCGGTTTATCTGAAACAATGAAAATTGACTTTACAGGCATGGTTAAAAACGATATTGAATTACAGTTCTCACCACTAGTAGACAATAAAACAGCAATAGTAAATGCTGATGAACAAGCATTTATGGAATTAGAGCTTGGCGGTAAATCGTCTCATGATGAAAACATCATCACTAAGATTATTAAAGAATACGTACAGTTTTCAGGAAAAAACTTTCCGGATGTCATGGTGCCACTGATGCGCTCAGAAAACCTGATGTTTAACCCTGCTCGTGCGTTAATCATGTATAAATGCATGCAAATAAACCTGACACGTGTCGATGTTAAAAGCATTGCGCTAAAATTTGATGAAGCCATCATCGACGTACATGGCAAACGTGCAACCGTGACCTTTAAATTTGATTTCTATGAAGGTAATGAGAAAGTCGGTACTGGCCAAAAAGAAATGCTACTAAGCGGATTGATCCCGTACGAAGAATCGGTAATGGCGGGTGTTATTGCTGATTATCAAGCTGCAAAAAACAAATACCTTGCTGCAGCTAGCTAACCAATTATATTTTTACTTAATGTGGTCGAGCGGTAATACCGTTCGGCTTAATACGTTACGTAACATAAAGCTCGATCTCACCCCTGTCACCCCTTTAATTCGTGTCAACTGACCCAATAATAATTCATGGTAATGCTCCATATCCGGTACGATAACCTTTAGCTGAAAGTCAGCGTCACTACCGGTTATAATGCAACATTCCATCACATCAGGGATAGCTGAGATCTCAGCTTCAAAGTTATCAAATCGCTCAGGCGTATGTCGGTCCATACTAATATGAATATAAGCCGTTAACTTTAAACCGAGCTTTGCTTGGTTAAGCAAGGTCACATGCTTATCAATTAAGCCTAATTCTTCTAAATGTTTTACCCGTCGTGAGCAAGGCGACGCCGATAGCCCAATTTTATCCGCTAGCTCTAAATTACTGATCCTGCCATTTTCTTGTATTAAATTAAGAATTAACTTATCTGTTCGATCCAGTTTCATATTCATCGTCTCAACTCCACTTTTTTACTTCTACATTAATCCTTCAACTTTGAAGTTGAGAATGAAAATAGCGCACTAAAACACAACTAGGGTTAATTATTGCCAATTAATAACAATAATTCAAATGTAATTGCTAAATACGGGACAATTAATGCAAACATTGCAACCACATTCCAAATCAACCTCGCTATACTAAACCCAGTTAAAGATAACGCCAATAGCTGATTAGCAGACACCTTAACCTAGGTCGATGTGGTGATAGAAGTACCCTTCTTGCTACCGATCAGACACAACGCCTTACCCAGGAATAATCGTCATCACAAGTGACAGGCAATATTAACGCAAAGATAGGCACCCTCAACGGTGCCTTTTTTGTATCTAATTTCCATCATAAATGAAACCACAATTAGAAATTAACTACCACTTTCAAAGACTAACCTCTATAATTGACAAAGTAATATTAATTACAGTAACAGTCATCACGCTAAACAGCGTATAATAAAGAACTTAATCATTTCGTATTGCGTATATTTCACGACCCGCTCTGTATTATCCAGTCACCAAACACAGGTAAATTTTAATGCACTATGCAAACATCACCGGTTGGGGTAAATGCCTACCGCCTGCAACGCTAACAAATCATGATCTCAGTACTTTTCTTGATACGAATGACGAGTGGATCCAATCTCGTACCGGTATGCAAGAACGTCGTATCTCACATGTAAGTACATCAGAATTAGCGTATGTTGCAGCGTGCCAAGCTATTGCAGCAGCAGGCATTGATGCATCAGAAATTGACGGTATTTTCTTTGCGACTTGCACTGCCGATTGCACACTGCCAAGCGCAGCATCAAAAGTACAAGCAAAATTAGGCGCAACCAACGCAGCAGTATTTGATATGAATGCAGCGTGTACTGGTTTTGTTTATGGCTTGAGTACCGCAAATGCGTTTATCCAAAGTGGTCAAATGGACAAGGTTTTAGTTATTGGCGCCGAACGTATCAGTTATTTCCTTGACTGGACAGAGCGTGGTACCGCTGTATTATTCGGCGACGGTGCTGGCGCAGTGATTCTGGAATCAAGTACTCAAAAGCAAGGTATTTTAAGTAACAAAATTGGCTGTGATGGCGATGCTGGTCATATCCTTTCTGTGCCTAATTTTGGTACCGACAGAGCGCGTTTCAAAAATGTTGATGGCCTATTTGACTTCAACTTCGAAGGTAAAGAGATTTTTAAACGTGCGGTAACACGCATGGGCGAAGCCTCTGCAATTGCACTAGAAAAAGCGCAAATGACACCAGAAGATGTGGATTTTATTATTCCTCACCAAGCTAACTTACGTATTATTGATTTCTTAGCCAAGCGCATGGGTGCGAGCAAAGAAAAAGTCATGGTGAACGTACATAAATATGGCAATACTTCGTCGGCAACGGTGCCTATTGCACTTTGTGAAGCGCTAGAAGAAGGCCGTATTAAAGCAGGTGACAATGTATTACTCGCTGCATTCGGTGGTGGTTTAACTTGGGGTGCAACCATGCTCAAGTGGGGCGAAAGAACAACGCCTATCGCGACATCAGAGGTAACATTACCTGAATATAACGGCACAGCATTGGATTTAATCCAAGATGCAATCAAGGGCTGTCAGGATGCTAAATTAGCCCGAGAATCTGTAGCAGAGTAACGACTAGATACAAACATTAATTAATGTTTGCTTGAAAGAATAGCTAAATTGTTAAAAATACAATAAAGCCAAGTAAATGAAACCTCATTCACTTGGCTTTTTCATATACACGGAAACTACTTACACTCACCTTCAGAATAACCACGCACACTTGCATCTGAGCATGCACCACATGCGTTACTGAAAGTCTTCAGTTCACCTGACTCAGTAGTGCCACATACTGGACGATAATCCATAGTACACATCTGCGGACGCTCATCTGGGCAGCTATTACTGTAGCTTGGTAATACCGGTAATGGTTTTGCTGTTTCTTCAGTGGTTTCGGTACTACTACATGCCGCTAAAGCAAATACTGTAAATGCTAATAAAATCGTTTTTTTCATCTTAATTCCTGCTCTTCATTGATTGCAAATACGCTGTTGTTAATAATTAATCGTTATAATAATGGGTTAAATAAGTAAAATAGACTTTCTAAAAATCGTTGTACTCGACCTCGCTGCCGCCATTGAGTTAGGCATACTTTATGAGAATGGGCGATGTAAGATAACTGCAATTGATAAAGTTCTTCAATGAATGGTGACTTATCAATCAGTAATGTGACTTCAAAATTTAACCAGAAACTACGCTTATCTAAATTGACCGTACCCACCAAACATAGCTCATTATCCACCAGAATACTTTTAGTGTGCAGTAAACCATTTTGGTATTGATAAATTTCGACACCGCAGGCCAGTAACTCATCAAAAAAACCTTTGCAGGCATAATCAACCATGCGTGAATCATTCTTCGCGGGTAGAATAATCTGCACTTTCACCCCCCGTGCGCTGGCAGTTTTAAGTGCAGCTTGCAAGGCTTCATCAGGCACAAAATATGGCGTGGTAAGGATTAATGATTTTTGAGCTGAATATATTGCAGAAACCAATACTTGATGAATATTATCATCATCAACATAAGGTCCTGATGGGATCAATTGCACATGACTGCACTCATCGAATACAGGACTTTCTTTGCATTTAGCTTCTCGAGTATTGACTAGACTTTCACCCGTTTCCATCTCCCAATCCCATTCCAACAACGAGCCCGTAATCGGAATAATTGGCCCTTGCATGCGGATCATAATATCAACCCACTCTCCGACCCCGGCATTTTGTTTGAAGACCTGTGGATCCACCAAATTCATACTACCGGTATAACCCACATGACTATCAATCGCGATAAGCTTACGGTGCATTCGTAAATCTTGACGATGAAAGAATATCCGCATAGGTCCAACGGGCAGCACTTCAGTAAGGTGAATACCCGCCTGTTTAAAAAGCTTAGGCCAGCGGCTTTTAAAAAAAGACGAACTGCCGACCGAGTCGAGCATTACTCGACAGTCGACGCCACGTTTAGCAGCATCAATCAGCGCTATAGCAACGTGGTCTGCTTTGCCACCCACCGCCCATATATAAAACTCAAGATAAACAACTTGGCTAGCGGCATTCACATCCGCTATTATCTGGTCAAGAATACAGTGAGGGCTGGTTAATAACGTCAGTTCATTACCCGTCACCGCAGGCATTTGAAAGCGCCCATAAATCAACTCACGCAATGGCGTAACTAAGCTTCTTTTATCCGCATCAGTAGGGACCAGATACGGTACTGCAGATTGATTAATCAGTTGGGTAAAAGGGCCTAACATTGCTTCGGCTCGTTGTACTCGTTTCTTACCTAAGTACAGCTCACCAAAAATGAGATAAATAATAACGCCAGCAAACGGTAAGGTATAAATTACCGATAGCCAAGCCAACGATATACTTGCAGAACGTCGTTTAGTGATAACTCGAAATGATACTAATATAATAATTACTGCATGCAGAAAAACCAGCAGCAAGGTAATAAAATTAGTAAACGAATCCCACTTATCCATCTTGATCCTCGATCCAGCTCTTCAGACGTTTAACATCATGTTGATACTCAGTATTAATCTGCTCAACCCAATCATCAATATTTTCCCACCAGGTAGGTTGCTCTGGTGACTGGGCTAACTGTGATACTTGCTGGATCCGCATTAAGCCAATCGATCCTGCCGCACCTTTAATTTTATGGGCTTCATCAACAATCGCATCTTGATCACGAGCCGTTAAATTAGTATTCAATACGGTTAAATAATGCGGCATTGTTTGTTCAAATAAACGCACGCTTTGCAGTAATAACTCTTTACCTAAGGTATCAAGGTATTGTTGTAGCAAATCAATATCAAGGTATTCATCCAGCATTTCTTGCTCATTAGCAAACCCATCCGCAGCATAATGCAGATTAGCTTCATCCCCCTTTTCTATATTGCTAAATAAACGGCTGATGACACCGGTTACAGCATTGATAGAGAGTGGTTTACTGATCGCATCATCCATGCCTTTCTCAATATATTCTTGACGATTATTAATTACATTCGCAGTTAGCGCGACAACAGGCGGTAACTCAAGCGTTTTATTCTCGCGTAATGTTTTAATAATTTCAAACCCTGAAATATCAGGTAAATTAATATCTAAAAAGATTAAATCATAACTATTATGCTCTGCCATTTGAATCGCGCTACAACCATCAACAGCAACTTCAACAGTATGACCGAGTTTATTTAAAATAGCGGTACATACGGTAACATTCAGTTCGATATCTTCGACGAGTAGTATAGACAGTTTAGCCTGCTCACTGTCAGTAGCATCACTCTGTCGTAAACTATCCACACCATCGACATCAAATTCAATGGTAAAACATGAACCTTCACCTAATTCACTGCTGACCCAGATATCGCCACCCATCGCCGTCATTAGACTCTTTGCGACAGACAGACCAATACCAGTACCAGTTGCACGTTTACTGCCTTGTTCCTGATAATACATCGCGAATATCTTATCTTGTCCAGCGGCAGAAATACCAATGCCGGTATCCTCAACTTCAAAGGTTAGACCAATTTTATTATCCGCTTCCTCACTGGTAAATACACGTATGCTAACTTCACCTGAGTCAGTAAATTTAACGGCATTAGACACCAAGTTCCACAATACTTGGCGCAATCGCGTACCATCAGCATTGATAAAATCGGGAATATCGCCAAATACATCAAATGCTAGAACCAGCCCTTTTTGTTCAGCTTGAAGCAGTGCTAGCGTTTTAATGTCATTAAGAAAACTTCTGAATTCAATCGGTTGATTTACGATCTCGAATTTACGGCGATCGAATTTATCTAAATCAATAATATCATTAAAGATGTTGCCCATTGTTTGCGCGCTAACATAGATGGTATTTAAATGCTGACGTTGCTCATCATTAAGCGAGCTATCAAGTAAGATACGGCTCAAACCAACGACGCCATTTAATGGTGTTCGTAATTCATGGCTAATAGTCGAAATAAATGTGGTTTTATCACGGCTGGCTTTTTCTAATGCATCTTGGTATTTCTTACGTTCAGTAATATCCCGGCCATAACCTAGTACACCGATATATTCATTTCGGCGTCCAAAAAACGGCACTTTTCGTAACTCGAAGCATGCCTTATGTCCATCCGGGTAAGTTAACCACTGCTCATAGGTTTCAGATGATTTGGTATTAAGTACAGCTTTGTCTGTTGCCGCAAATTTAGCTGCAATATCAGTATCGTAAACATCAAAAGGTGTCAAACCGATAAGGTCTTTTTCAATTTTTCCCGTTAGTGCTTCCATGGCTAAGTTGCACCCAGAAAACTGCCCCTGTTCATTACTGTAATAAACCAAATCTGGTGAGCTATCAATAAACGAACGAACTAATGCAGACCGTTCTTCAACCACTAATTGCGCTTGCTCACGCTGAAACACTTCATTCTCCAGGTCTTTAAATGCCTGATTTCTATCTGCTTCAGCTTTCTTACGTTCTTCAAACTCATCATTAAGTTCAATGAGGTTCACTTGTAACTCTTGTTGTAACTGTAAATCACGAGCACGAACTTCTTGCAGTTTGTAAACCATTTTACTGAGTCGCTTTCGTGAGTCTTCAAGTTGCTGAACTACGATAGAGAGAAAAAATACCACCCAAGGCGTGACGACAATTGCAAATAAAATTGCGGCATACAGATCATCAAGTTTAACCTGACCACGCAGGGTATAATTAATGCTTGCTTGAATAGTAATAGAAAAGAAAATAATAGTGGCTGCGGAGAGGATACTAAAACGAATAACGCCCAATTTAGTGAGCATATCAACATAGTATTGAGCCCAAGCTCTGATTTTCGTCATGGTGTACCTATATTAATAACATTATCTAGATAATTAATAATATACGATAGGATATAAGCAAACCACAGGAAAATTAAGCTTTTAATAAATCTAAGATTTTAATAAGTCGAAATTTAATTCCACCATTGCAAGATCACGCTCTTCATCTCGGTATACACAATACTGATTGCGTCCATTCTCCTTCGCGAGGTACAAAGCCTTATCCGCATTTTCAAGTAATTGTGCTTCCGAACTTTCATCTTCTGGGCACATAGTTGCAACACCAATACTCAATGTGACATGTTTCGCCGCCTTAGAGTAGGTATGTTCAATCGCTAAATGTTCAACCGCAGCAATGATCTGGTTAGCAAGACGAATAGCACCTTCTTCGTCGGTATTGGGTAAAATAACGGCAAATTCTTCACCGCCATAACGCGCCACTAAATCCGCACCGCGATGGACCTGATCATTCATCACTTGAGCTATGTTAGCTAGCACGATATCACCCATTGGATGGCCGTAATTATCGTTGTATAACTTGAAACTATCAACATCGCAGAACAGCAACGACATTTGTTTTACTTCGCGATGATGAGTTGACCAATAATGCTGTAACTTACTATCAAACGTACGTCGATTAGCAATTTTAGTCAGTTCATCGGTTGAACTTAACTCATCAAACTTCTCTATCGCCTGCTCGAGTTCATACTCGATACGCTTACGTTCGGTTAAGTCTCGGTAGATAATTAAAATACCACTTTCACCATTGGTATTATTCACATAGCGCTGCTTACATATTTCATACCAGCGCGGTTCTTGATCTACAAAATGTAATAACTCTTCATAGCGGACCGATTTACCATCCACTAATAATTGATTTTCTTGTTCCAGTAACCAAGATTTTTTATCGTGGCTAAACAGTTGTTGCCTATCCATACCAATTAAATCTACATGTTTAACACCAACGACTTCACAGTAGCCATGATTGGCGCCAACATACTTACCATTACCATTCATAAAGGCGACTGGGTCTGGCGTCGCATTAATGACCGAGTTTAATAAACTATTATTACGACTTAACTCAGCCTCAATACGTAAGTGCTCACCATTCTCACTCAGCAGGCGTTCATTAAGTTCCATCACCTCTGTTTGGTCATTCGAGACCGTTAAGATCGCGACTACTTTTTTATGTTCGTCATACAGCGGGGACTTGATGGTTTGCAATAAAATATTATTGTCATCAACAGTACTCCACTCTTCATATTCTTGTACCTCACCAGTAAGTACAGATTTTTCATAAGACTTGATTTGCTCCAGCTTGGAAGCACTATAAAAATCGTGTTCAAAATAGCCAATAACTTGTTCAACCGATTGGCCAAATTGAGTTGCCCATGATGGTGAGCAGCTGAGAATGAGACCATCCAATGTTTTGATATGAATAAATGCCGAGTTGGACGAAAATAAGCGGTTAATGATCTGCCCATCCATATCCCAAGGTGAAATGGTGGAAGAATTGGTATCAATATGATCAATCTGGCACAACCAAGCCCGGCGACCTTGATAGTTTATTTGCACCGCACTATAACGTAATGTTTTCTTTAATTGCTTTATATGAAAAACATCATTGGTTACAGACGTTTTCTCAGTAAGATCGGATAGACGCTCAAAGCAGCACTTAGCGACAATATTGCTGGTATTATTCTCTTGATCAAAAATTGTGGTTATTGCCGGATTAGAATAAAGTATTGTGGCTTTTTTGACATCGAGAACAAGTGTCGGGGTTGCTGAAAATGTCAGTAATGCTTTGCCGCTTGAGAGCTTGCGTAATAACATTAATATCACAAGTATGCTCATTAACAAGGCAGCTACAACCAACCAAAACGTGATCACTATAGGTCTGCTGGTTGATAATTCAGTCGTCCCCTGCCACCAATACAATATTGGTTGCATAAAAGATTGATAATTTAAATCCATATTTTGTCCAAGATCCATCTCACACAGACCGACCATAAAACACCAAAATTAGAAAACTGTAAAGCAGTTATGATAAAAACTACCACCAGCACCCATGTTTGTTTTACATACTTTAGTACTAGGTAACATAAACTAAATAAATCAATGCATTATTAGAATAATTAATATAAATGGCATACAACAACATCAATAACAGCTGAAACAGAATTAAAAAATCACACAATGTCATTTATTCAAAATAAAAATCTAAATTTTAAGTAATCCTCAGTATTTATTGTAGTTTATTAACCAATACCAAAACAAATGGCCCATTTACTTGAAAAGGTGATAAGTAGCTCAGAATACATTTTTAGATTGACCTAAGTGTTAAATCTGGTAAATTTGGCAGGTTAGCCAATTTTCGGCTTTTGGAAACTTTAACGATTTATCTATTTTTGTATGTATTTTGTACCTGTGAGTAGAAGCTCAATATAGGCATATATATTTAGTATTTAGTGAATTGAATGCAAGGGAGAAGTGCAATGTCAGTCTATGACCCGTCGCTGGAAAAAGACAACTGTGGTTTTGGTTTAATCGCCCACCAAGAAGGTGAAGCTAGCCATAAGTTAGTGCGCGTCGCTATATCATCATTAGACCGTATGCAACATAGGGGCGGTATCGCGGCAGATGGAAAAACAGGAGATGGCTGTGGTTTGCTAATGCAGAAACCTGACAGTTTTTTCCGTGCTATCGCGATTGAAAATGATTGGAATCTAGGAAGTAATTACGCCGTTGGTATGATTTTCTTAAATCAGGATACGGATAAGTCTGCTGCTGCAAAGCAAATCATTAAAGAAGAGCTCGAACGCGAAACACTCAAGGTTGTTGGCTGGCGTGAAGTCCCTCTTGATACCAGTGTGCTTGGCGAAATTGCGATGTCATCACTGCCACAGATCCAGCAGGTATTTATTAATGCACCTGCGGGCTGGGCACCAAAAGATATCGAGCGCCGTTTATATTTAACTAAACGTCGTATCGAAAAACGCATTACCGATGACAGCGATTTCTATATTGCCAGCTTATCAAACCTAGTGACTATCTATAAAGGTTTGTGTATGGCGGGCGATTTGCCGAAGTTCTTCTTAGATCTTGCCGATCTTCGTATGCAATCTGCAATTTGCTTGTTCCATCAACGATTCTCAACAAATACCTCGCCGAAATGGCCATTAGCTCAACCATTCCGCTTTATGGCGCACAATGGTGAGATTAATACCATCGAAGGTAACCGAGAATGGGCTCAAGCACGTAGCTACAAATTTAGCTCTCCACTACTCCCTGACATGCATGATGCAGCACCGTTTGTTAATACCAAAGGTTCTGACTCATCATCTATGGATAACATGCTCGAGCTATTCTTAGCAGGTGGTATGGACATCTTCCGTGCTTTCCGTCTACTTGTGCCGCCAGCATGGCAAAATCACCCGAATATGGATGATGATCTACGCGCATTCTATGACTTCAACTCTATGCATATGGAACCTTGGGATGGCCCTGCGGGGATCGTACTAAGTGATGGCCGTTATGCCGCTTGTGGTCTAGATCGAAACGGTTTACGTCCTGCACGTTATGTACGCACAACAGATGGTTTAATTACCGTTGCCTCAGAAGTAGGTATTTGGGATTACACCGCTGATGAAGTTATCGAAAAAGGCCGTGTAGGTCCGGGTGAACTACTTGTTATCGATACTGAAACAGGTAAATTATGGACGTCTTGGGATATTGACCAAGAATTGAAAGGCCGTAATCCTTACCGCGAATGGCTGTCAAACAATTCCACTAAATTAACACCGTTTGAAGCATTGCCACCAGAAGCAATTGGTACTCGTACTTTTAATGACGAACAGTTAACGACATATCAAAAACAATTTGATTACAGCAAAGAAGAGCTTGATCAAATTATTCGGGTATTAGGTGAAAACGCTCAAGAAGCAACAGGCTCTATGGGTGACGATACACCAATGGCGGTACTGTCCACTAAAACTCGTTCACTATATGATTATTTCCGTCAAAAATTTGCGCAAGTAACCAATCCACCAATTGATCCACTACGTGAAAACCATGTGATGTCATTGGCGACTTGTATTGGTCGTGAGCACAACGTATTTAACGAAACAGATGGTCATGCGCACCGCGTACTGTTTGATTCACCAGTGCTACTTTACTCTGACTTTAAACAAGTGACCGAGTTAAGTAACCAATATTATAAAACAGCACAGATTAACCTCTGCTTTAGCGGTCAAGATGAAACCCTAGCACGCGCTGTTGCACGTATTACAGCAGAAGCAGTTGAACTTGCTGCATCAGGTGCAGTGTTATTAGTATTGACCGACCGCACGTTAGCTAAAAATCAGCTTCCGATCCCAGCAGCCATGGCTGTCGGTGCTGTACAAACAGCATTGGTTGAAGCGAACTTGCGCTGTGACACCAATATTGTAGTGGAAACAGCAAGTGCCCGTGACCCACATCATTTTGCGGTATTACTTGGCTTTGGTGCAACGGCAATTTATCCGTACCTTGCTTACGAATCACTACGCAAATTAGTTGAAATCGGCACCATCAAACAAGATACGACGAAAACTTTATTAAACTACCGTAACGGTATTAATAAAGGTCTATACAAGATCATGTCGAAGATGGGTATCTCTACCATTGCCAGCTACCGTTGTTCACAACTGTTTGAAGCCGTTGGTTTAGCTGATGAAGTGATCGAATTATGCTTTAAAGGTACAAGCAGCCGAATTAAAGGTGCTGATTTTAGCGATTTCCACATTGATCAACAGAAATTAAGTACATTAGCATGGACAAAACGTAAACCAACCTCGCAAGGTGGTCTACTTAAATATGTGCATGGTGGTGAGTATCACGCTTATAACCCTGACGTGGTTAGCACGCTACAAAAAGCAGTGCAAAGTGGTGAATATGCAGACTACAAACAGTATTCAACAGAAGTGAATGAACGCCCGATCTCAAGTCTGCGTGATATGTTGCAACTGAAAGAATCAGATAATCCAATTGCGATTGACGATGTTGAGCATGAAGATAACCTGTTCAAACGTTTTGATACTGCAGCAATGTCAATTGGTGCATTAAGCCCTGAAGCGCATGAGTCACTAGCGATTGCGATGAATACCTTAGGTGGTAATTCAAATTCAGGTGAAGGTGGTGAAGATCCACGCCGTTTCGGTACGCTTAAAGTATCGAAAATTAAACAGATCGCATCAGGTCGTTTCGGTGTAACACCGCACTACTTAATGAATGCAGAAATCATTCAAATTAAAGTCGCACAAGGTGCAAAACCAGGTGAAGGTGGACAACTACCAGGTCACAAAGTAACAGCTGAGATTGCTAAACTGCGTAACTCGGTACAAGGTGTCACGCTTATTTCACCACCTCCGCATCATGATATTTATTCAATTGAAGATTTATCACAGCTGATTTTTGATATTAAGCAAATCAACCCAACAGCATTAGTATCGGTGAAACTAGTATCGGAACCGGGCGTTGGTACGATTGCAACAGGTGTAGCAAAAGCGTATGCCGATTTAATCACGATTTCAGGCTACGACGGCGGTACTGCAGCAAGTCCACTGACCTCTGTGAAGTACGCAGGTAGTCCTTGGGAACTTGGTTTAGCAGAAACACAACAAGCACTGGTTGAAAACGGCTTACGTCACCGTATTCGTTTACAGGTTGATGGTGGTTTGAAAACCGGTCTAGACGTTGTTAAAGGCGCTATTCTAGGTGCTGAGAGCTTTGGTTTCGGTACTGGTCCTATGGTTGCTTTAGGTTGTAAATTCCTACGAATTTGTCACCTGAATAACTGCGCGACAGGTGTTGCAACACAAGACGAAAAATTACGTCAAGATCACTTCCATGGTCTACCGGAAATGGTAATGAACTACTTCAAGTTTATTGCCCAAGAAACCCGTGAAATCATGGCATCACTTGGCGTAACTCAGCTAACAGATTTAATCGGTCGCACTGATTTGTTAGTGCAATTAGACGGTTTAACAGCTAAGCAACGTAAAATTGATTTGTCGGGCATTACTTATAAACCACAGCCAAAAGAAGGCTTAGGAATTTATTGCCAAGCAACAAATGAACCATATGATAAAGCAGAGCTTAACGAAGCGTTAATTGCGCATTACTTAGAGTCAATCACTGAGAAATCAGGGTTATCAAGTAACTTCCCAATTAAAAATACCGATCGTTCTGTGGGTGCTCGTCTGTCTGGCGAAATCGCGAAACAGCACGGTAACCAAGGTATGGCTTCAGACCCTATCACTGTTAACTTTACCGGTACAGCCGGTCAAAGCTTTGGTGTTTGGAATGCAGGCGGTTTGAATCTAAACCTCATTGGTGATGCCAATGATTACGTGGGTAAAGGCATGACCGGTGGTCGCATTGTTATCCGTCCAGAACCAGGGTCAGCATTTAAGTCAAATCAAGCTGTTATTGCAGGTAATACTTGTCTATACGGCGCATCAGGTGGCGAATTATACGCGGCAGGTTTAGCTGGCGAACGTTTCGCAGTACGTAACTCTGGTGCCAATGCGGTTGTCGAAGGTGTCGGTGATAACGGTTGCGAATACATGACAGGTGGTATTATCACTATTCTTGGTAATACTGGCGTGAACTTTGGCGCAGGTATGACGGGTGGTTTTGCTTATATTTATGATCAAGACGGTCAGTTAGCTTCTAAAATTAACTATGAACTTGTTGAACAACATGCAGTAACGGATTACCCAATGCACGTTGAAAATCTCCGCGGTATTATCATTGAACATCTTACGCAAACATGCAGTCAGCATGCGCAAGAATTGCTTAATGAATTCGATACTGTGGTAAATAAATTCTTTATTATCAAGCCTAAATCAGCTGATATTAACGCATTACTTGGCCACAAATCACGCTCTGCTGCAGAGCTACGTGTCCAGGCTCAATAGGAGGGATCATGAGTAATAATGTATTTCAATTTGTCGATGTACAACGCATTGATCCAGATAAGAAACCGTTAAAGATCCGTAAAGTGGACTTTATCGAAATTTATAAACCATTTACGTCGAACCAAGCAAAAATGCAAGCGGGTCGCTGTTTAGAATGTGGTAACCCGTACTGTGAATGGAAGTGCCCAGTACATAACTATATTCCAAACTGGCTAAAACTGGTTGAAGAAGGTCGTATTATCGAAGCGGCAGAGCTTTGCCACCAAACTAACAGCTTGCCTGAAGTTTGTGGCCGAGTTTGCCCACAAGATCGCTTATGTGAAGGTTCTTGTACGCTAAATGATGACTTCGGTGCAGTTACTATTGGTAATGTTGAAAAATACATTACCGATGAGGCCTTTAAACTAGGCTGGCGTCCAGACATGTCGAACGTTGTTCGCAACAATAAAAGAGTGGCGATTATCGGTGCTGGACCTGCAGGTCTTGCGGCTGCTGATATTTTAGTGCGTAACGGTGTAACTCCTGTGGTATATGACCGTAACCCAGAAATTGGTGGTCTATTAACATTTGGTATTCCGGCATTTAAATTAGATAAAAGCGTGATGACTCATCGCCGTGAAGTATTCACGGAAATGGGCATCGAGTTTTGCTTAAACACTGAAATTGGTAGAGATATTCAATTCAGTGAATTGGTTGCCGAATACGATGCGGTATTTGTTGGTGTTGGTACCTACAAATACATCAATGGTGGTTTTGATAACGGCGCTGCGAAAGGTGTTTATGATGCCCTACCTTACCTGATTGCAAACACTAATCATGAGCTAGGCTTTGAAAAAAGCGCTGATGAGTTTATCAATCTTAAAGGTAAAACAGTTGTAGTTCTTGGTGGTGGTGATACTGCGATGGATTGTGTCCGTACAGCTGTACGTCAAGGCGCAAAGAATGTTTATTGTGCTTATCGTCGTGACGAAATCAGCATGCCAGGTTCTAAGCGTGAAGTTAAAAACGCGAAAGAAGAAGGCGTGAAATTCTTATGGAATTTACAACCACTTGATGTTGAAGCCACTGGCGACAAAGCAACTGGCGTTAAAATGGTTAAAACCCGTTTAGGTAAGCCTGATGCGAATGGTCGTCGTCGCGCAGAACAAGTGATAGGCTCAGAGCACGTATTAAAAGCAGATGCTGTTATTCAAGCATTTGGTTTCCAACCTGACCCTGCACAATGGTTATTGGATGAAGGTGTCACAACAAACAGCTGGAATGGCATTATTGCTCCCGCAGAGAGTGACTTCCCATTCCAAACAGCAAATCCAAAAATATTTGCTGGCGGTGATGCGGTACGCGGTTCTGATCTTGTGGTAACAGCTATTGATGAAGGGCGTCGCGCTGCCGAAGCCATGTTAGACTATTTAGAGGTTTAACACGCTTATAAAATGCAGTTTTTAGCTGCATTTTTATTTAGTCGTTAAAGCCTGATATTGCTAATTAAAAACGCTAGTATTGATTATACTAGCGTTTTTTTATACGTTATTTCCAACTATAAAAACGATAATATATTTAATTATTGACCATTATTTTGTATTATACCCGTCAATTTAAAGGGAACAATGGCGCAAATAACTAATAACAATGAATTCGTTTAATATCCTCACAACAACTAAATTAACATTATTTGTTATTAGTATCGCTTTTAGTTTTTTAAGCACGTTATTTAGCGTGTCGAGCTTTGCTGCGCAAGAAATAATCTTAGGTGACTATATTAAAACGCAAACGCCAAGCACACCTAACGAATCAACTAGTGTTAACACCAATATTACCGACAATACCGATGCGGTCACCACCACTGAAAACAGCCAAGAAATTATACTTGCCGACAGCTTAGGCATAGATGAAGATTGGCTCTGGCTAAAGTCAGGGGAATTTTTGATTGGTAATATCGAGGATCTCTATGATGAAAAGCTCGCTTTTGATAGCGATGATCTCGGTGATTTAAAAATCAGCTGGAGTGATATCAGCCGTATTAACAGTCGCCAATTATTTACCGTTCGAACCATAGGTGGTGAAATCATTACCGGTACTATTGCGCTTGAGGACGGTGTCTTGATTGTGAGTAATAATCGGCAGCATAAAGTAGTCCAAGACGAACTAATGACCTTAATCGCAGGCCTGGAAACTGGCGCCAACATCTGGCAAGGAAAAGTTACCTTCGGCGCTAATATCAGCTCAGGGAATACCAACAAACTTGAATATAATACTAATGCAGAGCTTTCTAGACACACCACAGCATCACGTATTAAAGCCTCGTACACGGCAATTATCGGTGAAACAAACAACGTTCAGACCGATGAGAATCATCGCTTTCTAACGACCTATGATGTCTATAGTGACAAAGATTTGTTTTTCAGACCTCTGGATTTAAGTCTCTACCGTGACCCATTACAAAATGTAAATAGCCGGATAAACCTCGGTATGGGTATCGGTTATCAATTTATTGATGACGGCGACCAAGAGTTAGAAATGAACTTAGGTCCCTCTTATCTATATACCAAATATGAATATGCTGACGCGCAATTAAACAATAGCGATTCCAGTCTCGCGGTGTCCCTGACTGTCGATTATGAACGTGAGATACATGATCAAATTGATTTTGAAATAAGTTATAAAATAACAGCAACAGAATCTGAGCTTGGCGGCTATTTACAAAATACCAAGATGAACTTTGATATTGAACTGACAGATGTACTGGACTTTGAGATTTCCTTTTTCTGGGACAGAGTAAATAACCCGCTACTCGATGTTGATGGCGTCCCACTAGAAAAAAATGACTTTCGACTTGCATTTGGCTTAGGCGTTTCTTTTAATTAATACCTTAACGAAAAATTAATACCGCAACGAAACTGTGCTAGCATGACATTTTTCGAGATAAATTAGAGACAACGATGAAAATAGGTATTATTGGTGCAATGGAGCAGGAAGTTGAGATCCTGCGTGAACAACTAGACAACGTAACTACATTTACTCAAGCTGGTTGTGAATATTATAGTGGTACACTTGCTGGTCATGATGTAATTTTAAGTAAATCAGGTATTGGTAAAGTAGCTGCAGCCGTAGCAACAACATTATTACTTGAACATTATAAGCCTGATTACATCATCAATACCGGCTCTGCAGGCGGTTACGATAAAGCCCTTAAAGTTGGCGATGTAGTGATCTCAAGTGAAGTACGTCACCACGATGTTGATTTAACTGTATTTGGCTACGAAATCGGTCAATGTGCGCAAAAACCTGCGGCCTACATTCCTGATACTCGTCTTGTTGAAGCAGCGAAAAAAGCTATCTCAGCAGACAGCGACATTAAAACTATCCAAGGTTTAATTTGTACTGGTGACAGCTTTATGGCTGATCCGAAGAAAGTTGAAGAAGCACGTACTAACTTCCCAACAATGGCAGCAGTAGAAATGGAAGCGGCGGCAATTGCCCAGACATGTCACCAGTTTGACGTACCATTTGTTGTGATCCGTTCATTATCAGATATCGCTGGTAAAGAATCACCAACCTCATTTGAAGAATACCTAGTTGTTGCAGCGAAAAACTCATCGGCAATGGTAGTAAACATGTTAAACGAGTTAAAATAACATGAATTTGGCCATGGATTGGACCAGTATGCAGTCAGTATTTATCTTACTGACTGCAATCATCATTGCACGTCTACCGCTATGTCCACCGCGCTTTCACCCTACACAGCTGTTAAACATACTCTTTAGTGCCATTGCAGATAAAGTAAATAACCCACAACGCAGCCACCAACAACAGTACATCGCTGGCAACCTTGCCATGATTACCATGCTCGGTCTGATCCTAATGATCGCTGCCGTTATTCAATTTATTGTGATTGAAGCCATCTTATTTGAATTGGTAATATTACTGTGTTTATTACAATGGGAAAAAATCAGTTTACCCGAAGTGGATTTAGGTAACCTTGAAAAACAAACCATCATCAGCCAAATACAGCCTCGTACATTACGTGATTTAGACCAGTTATCCTTACTCGGTTTGCATAAAGCCAGTATCGAAAATCTGTGCTTACGTAATAGCTACCAGTGGTTTGCTGTTATATTTTGGTATATTTGCTTTGGTATCTGGCCAGCGATAATTTATCGTATCATTCAATTAATGGCACATAACTGGAACAGCAAACTACCGGTTAATCATCAATTTGGTCGTCCTGCAGCGTTCTTATTACAGTTATTAGCGTCACCAGCTCATCTTATACTTGCATGCACATTACGCAGCTTACAGCGTGCGACAAGCCCATTATCAAATTTAACCAAACAAGCCAAACAATGGCATCACTTTAGCAGTGGTTTCTTATTATCAAGTTTTGCCTATAGCCTTGCGATCCAATTAGGCGGTCCACGCAAATATCAAGGCTCAATGCTGCGCTTTAGCCAACTTGGCCATACCCAACCAGCACAGCGCGATGATATCAAACGCGCACAACAAAAGTTAACCTTGGCAATGGTGGTTTGGTTATGCTTTATCACAGCTATCTATGTGGTTATTGCAATTAAATAAACACATAGACAGAACGCAGTTTCAATTTTCACTTTTACCACAATGAGTTTTTATGTCTGTCCACGCACGTTTCGTTAGCCTATTCACCATTGCGCTATTCATCATGACGGTATCATCAGTGCTGTCACCTTCGGTACAAGCGCAATCAACAACAGAGCAAGACAAGTACCCACAGCGTATCGTCTCGCTGTCACCACACACCACAGAATTAGTTTTTGCGGCTGGCGGAGGTGACAGACTCATCGGCGTCAGTGCTTATTCTGATTATCCCGAAGCCGCTAAAGCATTACCGATCGTCGCGAGCTCACAACAAATCAATATCGAAACTATATTAGCACTAGAACCGGACATGATTATTTACTGGCAGCAAGGCAATTCAGCCGCAGATATCAATCAGCTGAAAAAATTTGGTATTCCGGTTTATGCCTCAAAAACGGGTGGCTTAGATGATATCGGCATTCAAATACAGCGACTTGGCAGAATACTTGGTACGGAATCCATTGCCGATCCCGTTAGTGAGAAATACCGACAAGCCTTAGCCGCGCTACGCACTAAATATAAACACAATCCAAAACAGGACTTATTCTATCAAGTCTGGCCAACCCCGTTAATGACGGTAGCGAACGATCCTTGGCTGCAACAACAATTTCAATTATGTGGTTTTAACAATGTGTTTAATGACAGCCCAGTACCCTACCCTGTTATTAACGTGGAGCAAGTGCTAGTGAAACAACCTGCAGTAATAATAGCTGGTTCAGTAAATGATGCCGAGTTAGCACAGTGGCAAACCTGGCAGAGTATTCCAGCAGTAAAGAGTGGCAATATATTTAGGGTTAATCCCGATGTATCACACCGTTTCTCGCCACGTGTAGTGCAAGGTATTGAAACCCTCTGCGAGATTGCCTTACAAGCGCAACAAAAGGTAAATACAAAACATTAATGTGCGCACTAATTGCCATAATTCAGACAGCTAACTACCTTTAATAAAGGCACCTTGTAACATGGATATTTATGGCAATAGTTTATGGCCTTATGGATTAAGCTTTATCAGCTTTATGCTATCTTATGGCGGAAACGCTATTATTTACTGATCCCAATTATTACAATGCCAGTCATTGGTTACTTTGTTGGTCGTAGCATTCCTGAAAATTACCATTCACATACCAGTATATTATTGCAAGAAAGCACGCTCTTAAATCCATTTTTAGCGGAGCTATCACTGCCTTTCAATATTCAATCTCGCTTTAAAGCTATCAATATTCTTGTTAAGCGCAAACAAGTATTACTCGAGGTAGCTCAACAAGTAGGTTTAATCACTCCCGATGACTCAGCTTGGCAGCAGCAGCAAGTCGTGAATAAAATAAAAAAATCTTTAAATTTGTCATTAACGGGGACTGAACTGATCAAAATTGAAATGGTATGGCCAGACCCACAACAACTCAGCGTAATCTTAGACGTGGTCAGTGAACAATTTATTATTCGCTTAACTAAACCCAATCAAGAACAGGCATTAAATAGTAAAATCTTTCTTACCGAGCAGCTCAATCAACAATATAAAATATTACGCCAAGCAGAGCAGGATCTTTTTGATTATAAACTAAAAAATGCCAGCATAATTCCTGAGTTATATGAAGCCAGGGAGTCAGCGCTTATGAATATAAATAAGCGCCTAAAAAATAAAGCCCAAGAATTAGCATTATTTCAGTCAAAATTCACGCTGTTAACCAAAAAATTAATTCTAACTAATCCTGCGGCACAGTTTATTGATAACAAAATAACTCAACTAGAAACATTAAAAATCCAGCAATTAACCCATTACACCGAGCAACACTCACAAATTAAATCAACCAACCTACAGATATCTCGCTTAAAAGAGCAAAGACAAAAACTCCAATCCAGCATACAAAATCAACAGTCCCTAGATTTACTACTAAACCGTATAACACGACTTACACAACAAGCTTTAACAACCCAGGTGACGCCATTATTACTCGCTCAGCTCGATGGTTATGAACGCTATAGAAACAGCATTAAAAAAATAACATTAGAACTAAAAACACTTGAGAAGCAGCAGCAATACTTCCAACAAAACCAAGCTAAATACACAGAAATTGAGCTAGAATTACAGCGATTAAAGCGTGATCACGATACAAAAAATACCCTTTATTTGGATTTATTAACTCGCCATGAAATGGTCTCAATTAGTAATGCGCTTGGCGAGTATGAATCAGCGACTAACGTTAAAATAATTACGCGACCTTTCATTCCCGAACAAACTATTAATTTACCGATTATCAGCTATATTCTACTGGGGCTGTTATTAGGCATTATACAAGGGATAACCATCAGTATCGCACTGTCGACAACACAAGATACACTATGGGATGAAACTAAGATTGCTCACGTCATGGGCCTAAAAATCATTGCGCGTGTCCCCTTAATATCATCAGCATCAGGTCGATAAATGATCTGTAATAACGTTTTACCTTTGCCAAGTGGGTCTGCTGAAATAACAAGGTGTGGGATTGCCATATACTCTGGGCTATAACCCTCAAATGGCTGCTTATCTTGTACCAACACCACAAAATGGCCAAACTTGATACGTTCATAACTAGGGTACAACGATTGGTAAAAATCAAGTACCGAGGCGGCGCTTGCATCAACGCTATAACTTGCTAACGGTAAACTGGCGACACGATTAAGATAAAGCCCTTCAGGGATGAAATTTTGCAATTCTGCGCCATGATAAATAGGTAAGAAATGATGCGGCAGCGGCACTTGGTCACCTAATTTTTCCACTTCACTAAGCCAATTTGGCTCACCCATCAACATGTTATGCTCATCACTACTGACTACTGATACCTTATCCATATTCCGCTTAATATCCTGCCGCTGTTCAGTATCTAACTGGTATAGATCTAATAATGCTGGTTGAAATTTCTGCTTAATAACATCAAGCATAATCGATTTGGGATCCTTAGCGATGATTGCATCCATCTCAGTCGCGATGCTCTTAACCATAGCTGAATTCACAAACTGACGATAACGCCCGAGATCATTACATTGGCGACAAAAATTAGTCAATAAATCTGCCGTGGTAATGGTGATAACATCGCGCTGCATATATTCAGGAAAGATAAGTAGGGAATCAAAACTTAGCCCATTACCTGAAAATAGTTCTAAATAATAGGGTTCTGTATTATTGGTAATGTCATTGCTATTAAGGCATAACTGATTATTAACGACGGGTTGTGATAATATTTCATCAAGGTAAATCGTTTTGTTTTGTAAATAAGCTGATTCGAGTTTTACCACGCTAGCACAGTTACTGGCGTTCGCTAATGACGGCAATAAAATCGCAATCATGACGATTATGTTAACTAACTGCATTTGATATCCTTATCTAGCAATTATTTCGATGTCATCAAATTAGTGCAAAGGCTCCGCCCGAGACTATATTGATATCTTTGTGAGGTCAGGCTTAATTTAACAGTAATTTACGCGTTTCGTAACGATCAATGTCACTAAGTTAACAATCATCAAAAATAAACCGTTAAAAATACGATATCAACAGTTGCATATTAAAAGTAATGCGCTATATTTAAATCAGAAACCGAAACAGCCGACCACTTTATTGGTCAAACAGATGTAACTACATCGTATTTGGACTTTCAATGCCGGCGTGCTTGGTTATCTCATTCTAACTTCGGGTTAGCGCTTCGAACACCACTGCATTCAGAATAAAAAAAAGCTCACTATTATTAGTGAGCTTTTTTTTGTCTGTAAAATAGTACGATAACTATCGCATTAATGACTATTTACCATAGTGACCAGTCGTGTCGACATATCATTAAGTTCATCACTCACTTGTAATAATTCACCAATACTTTTAGTCATAGCCTGAGCATTCAATTCATTACTCTTAGTCACAGATGTCACCTGTTCACTTGCAGACAGTACACCACTAATATTTTTATCTGTATTAACAACATTACTAGTGACACAACTTATTTGGCTACTCATATTGGTAACTGCATCGATAATTTCGGCAAATGTTTCGGCATTGGTCTCAACAGCTTCATAACCATTGTTCACATCGGATGAACTTTTATCGATGAGTAACTTAATTTCATTGGCTGATTCAGTACTGCGCTTGGAAAGGTTACGCACTTCGTCTGCAACTACCGCAAAACCACGCCCCAATTCGCCAGCTCTTGCCGCTTCAATCGCCGCGTTAAGCGCCAATAAATTAGTTTGGTTGGCAATATCCGTAATAACCATAATGGCTTTTTCAATCGCATCATTACTGGCTTTAATATCCGACATTGACGTAATCGTCGCCGTCATTGCAATAGAACTGTTGTCAGCCTGCTCTTCAGCGCGCTGAGAGTCATTGCTTACAGCCTGGATAATATCGCTGGCCTGACCAACTAAAGTGGCGGTATCTTGCAGCAACTCATTGATATGACCAGTAGCAGAAACCTGTTCTCCGACACCGTCATCGATGTCTTTAGCATATTGCGACATAACGGTTAAATGGGTTGTCAGATCTCTGGAGGTTTGCATCAACTGCGTGACCGTATCACCGACTTGATTAAAGAGTTGCTGTAGCTCTTCACGACTTTGTTCTGCAGCTTGTGACGAAGATTCTGCAGCCAATAGCGCCACCTGATTGCTAGCAATCGCTTTACTACGTAAGCTGTTGTTATAATGATTTGAGAACCAAATAGCGAGAGGAGGCAATAGTAGCGCTGAATAATGTTCAACTTTGGCATCTTTTGTAGATAATACCAATTGCGGTAATTCATAACCGCTATAGTCCATGACGATCATAGCAACATAAATCAACACCATCACCACAGACCAAAAAAATCCAGACCGCGCATTCATTAATAAATATGCAAATACCGTCATCGCAGCAATCCACATAATCGAATGGGAATTTGCACCGCCAGTCTGAAACATTAAATTAGTAAGATGTATCATACCGCCAAGTTGCATTACATTACCGGCAATAATCGGATTAACAGCCGCTTTAATTAGCCCTAAGCTACAAATAAAACCGATGAGCATAATCACAGAACTATTAACTAATACTGTCACATCCAGATTATTCCACTTCAATGCACTATAACCACCGACAATAATACCAACGAGTGCAAAGGTTATGATGCCACGACCTTTAATTTTATCGTCGTCACTTTTTTGCTCGCCTAAGATATACTGGTAAAAGTGATTTCCAAATGATGACATCTATAATCCTTTATTTTAATAAAATAGAATAAATTTTGTTATGGCAATCTAACATGCTTCGAGTATTAACACTATACAACTATCACTAAAGTATTAACTCAAGTGGTACTTTAATTAAAGCACATTGCTGCCGACAGTAATGCTTGGGTATAAGCTTGTTGTGGCTGGCTAAACACAGCTTCTGTTTCTCCTTCTTCAACAACTTTACCTCCTTTAAGCACTAAAATGCGGTGACTTACCGCGCGAACAACACTTAAATCATGAGTAATAAAAATATAGCTAAGCTGGTGTTGCTGTTGTAACTGGCACAATAAATCTAAGATCTGCTTCTGCACTGTACGATCTAGCGCTGATGTGGGTTCATCTAAAATGAGGATCTTAGGTTTTAATACCAACGCTCGCGCAATAGCAATACGCTGACGCTGGCCACCAGAAAATTGGTGTGGATAACGATCTAAAGATTCAGCAGGCAAAGCAACATCAATCAAGGCTTGTTGGATAGCGATTTCAATTTCAGCATCGCTATGTTGACCTTGCACCTCTAAACCTTCAGCAATAATTTGTCGTACAGACATACGTGGACTCAAACTACCAAACGGGTCTTGAAATACAATCTGTAACGACTGACGATAGTCGCGCATAGCGGTCAAGTTTAGCCCTTGTAGATTCGTACCGTTAAAATAAATATCGCCTTCACTCTCTATCAGTCTCAATAAGCCCCGTACCAAGGTACTTTTACCAGAGCCACTCTCCCCGACAATACCGAGGGTTTCACCTTGATGTAGTTGCAGTGATACACCGTCAACCGCTTTTACGTGATCATAAGTGCGCTGCCAGAGCCCTTTCTTTAACGGGAACCATACCTTGAAATCGTTTAGCTGTAATAGTGGCTTTGTGCGTATCAACGTCGGCATATCACGTTGTGGTTCCGCATCCAACAGGATTTTAGTATATGCATGCTGCGGTTCTGAAAAAATGCGCTCAACGCTACCCGCCTCCACTATTTTTCCTTGCTGCATAACGCCGACATCATCAGCTAAATGCTTAACGATATTAAGATCATGAGTGATCATCAATATCGCCATTCCCAGCTTAGCTTGTAATGATTTTAACAGTTCCAAAATTTGTAATTGTACGGTGACATCGAGTGCAGTGGTCGGTTCATCTGCGATCAATAGATCTGGTTCATTGGCCAATGCCATCGCGATCATAACTCGCTGGCGTTGACCACCTGATAATTCATGCGGATAAGAACCTAAGCGCTTTTTCGGTTCCGGAATTGCAACTAACTCTAATAATTCTAAGCAACGACACTGCGCCGCTTTTTTATTTAACCCCTGATGTAAAAAAAGTATTTCAGATATCTGTTTTTCAATGGTATGCAGTGGATTCAAAGACGTCATCGGTTCTTGAAAGATCATGCTAGCACTATTACCACGTAACGCTTGCATCACGGTGTGGTTCTTCCCTATCACCTCTTTGTCCATTAGCTTAATACTGCCTGCAGGATAGTGCGCTGCTGGAAAAGGCAATAACTGTAAAATAGATAAAGCCGTCACTGATTTACCAGAGCCACTTTCACCAACAAGCGCAAAGGTTTTGCCTTTTTCAATAGCAAAAGAAACTTGCTCAACAACCTGCTGCTGACCAAAACTAATCGATAAATCGTTTACCTCTAATACCAGTTGTTTCGGCTCAGCAGCAGATATAGATTTCGTTTTACTCATTACGCTCCCTTACGAGGATCAAACGCATCACGAGCCGCTTCACCAATAAAGACTAATAACACCAAGATGGTGGCCATCGATACAAACGCGGTAATGCCTAACCAAGGTGCTTGCAGGTTATTTTTACCCTGCTTGATTAATTCACCTAACGACGGCGATCCCACTTCTAAACCAAAGCCGAGGAAATCCAGCGAGGTTAATGTAGTGAGGGCTCCCGTAAAAATAAACGGCATAAACGTCATCGTTGCCACCATCGCATTAGGCAAAATATGCTTAAACATAATAGCGCGATGAGATTGCCCCAAGGCTTTCGCCGCAATGACATACTCGAGATGACGACCACGTAAGAATTCGGCGCGTACTACATCCACCAGAGCCATCCAGCTAAATAACAGCATAATACCCAACAGCCACCAAAAATCAGGCTGGACTAAACTGGCTAAGATAATCAATAGAAACAGCATAGGTAAACCCGACCAAATCTCGATAAAACGCTGACCATAAAGATCAATACGACCACCGAAATAACCTTGTGTCGCCCCCACAGCTACACCGATAATCGAACTAAATATCGTCAAGGTGATCGCAAACAATACCGAGATGCGGAAACCATAAATAAGCCGAGCCAAAACATCACGACTTTGATCGTCCGTACCTAATAGATTATTACTATCTGGCGCAGAAGGGGCTGGCACCGTTAAATCATAATTGAAAGTATCATAACTAAAAGGGATCAAAGGCCACCAAATATCACCCTGTTCTAAAATAATTTCTTGGATATATTCATCACGATAATCAGCGGGAATATCAAGTTCACCACCAAACTCCAGTTCGTTATAATCATATAAGACAGGTAAGTAATAACTATCGTTATAACGCACTACTAACGGCTTATCATTTGCAATGAACTCTGCGAATAAGCTCAATAAAAATAATCCGCTAAACAACCATAACGACCAATAACCGCGTTTATTATGCTTAAAGGTTTGCCAGCGATTTAAGTTCATCGGATTTTGTTTAATCCGCTGCCAAGTTGCGATCCAGCCCATTATGATTGCGCCTCAAAATTAATACGTGGATCTATCATCATATAGGTGACATCACTGATTAACTTAATAATTAGCCCCATCAGGGTAAAGATATATAAGGTGCCAAATACCACCGGATAATCACGATTTATTACCGACTCAAAGCCTAATAGACCCAGCCCGTCTAACGAGAAAATAATTTCAATCATTAATGAACCAGTAAAGAAAATACTGATTAACGCGGCTGGTAATCCGGCAATCACTAATAACATCGCATTACGAAATACATGGCCATATAACACCTGATTTTCGCTAAGGCCTTTAGCTCTTGCGGTGATCACATATTGTTTATTAATTTCATCTAAAAAGGTGTTTTTAGTCAGCAAGGTTAGCGTGGCAAAGCTACTGATCACAGAGGCCAATACAGGCAATGCCAGATGCCAGAAATAATCTTTAATTTGCCCGAAAGTGGATAGTTCATCGAAATTAGCAGACGTTAAACCACGTAATGGAAACCAATCAAAATAACTACCACCAGCAAAAAGAACGATCAGTAATAACGCAAACAAGAAGTTGGGTATAGCAAAACCGATAACAACTGCGCTTGAGCTCCAAACATCAAAAGAAGAACCGTGAGTAATGGCTTTTTTAATACCCAGAGGTATCGAAATAAGATACACCAAGATCGTCGTCCACAGTCCTAATGAAATCGATACTGGTAATTTATCTAAAACTAAATCAATCACCGAACTATCACGGAAAAAACTATCCCCAAAATCGAATTGTAAATAGCTTTTCAGCATCAAGCCATAACGTTCGTACAAAGGTTTATCAAAACCATATAACCGTTCTAATTCCTTAATATATTCAGGGTCAACACCTTGTGCTCCACGGTATTGTGAATTGTTTCCATTGCTTAAATTCACTTTTACTTCGCCCTGACTATTGCCATCAACACGACTAGTTGCAGAGGATTCAATGCCTTGTAATTTAGCCAACGACTGTTCAACAGGGCCACCTGGGGCCGCTTGAATAATAATAAAATTAAGCGTGATAATGCCTAACAAAGTGGGGATCATTAACAAACAACGGCGCAGTATATAACTCCACATTCAGCTAGTTTCCTTTATTGCTAGCGGTATCGTTATACCACCAACTATCGATAGCTAAACCGTACTTAGGTAGCTTTTCCGGACGCTGTATTTGCTGCCAGTACGCGACACGATAGCTGCTAATATGCCATTGTGGGATCACCAAGTTTTTCCATAATAAAACACGGTCTAAGGCTTTAGTTGCCGTGATCAACTTGTCTCTATCTTCGGCATTGATGACTTGCATTACCAAGGCATCAACCACGGGATCTTGTAAACCAATACGATTAAGCGTACCCGGAACATTGGCAAACTCACTGCCCCACATGCTCAGCTGTTCATTACCCGGCGATAGACTTTGGGCTTGAGTGAGAGTGTAAATATCAAAATCAAAATTATTTAAGCGGTTCACGTACTGCGATACATCAACAATGCGGATCTCCGAAGCAATACCGATACGCTGTAAGTTTTTACGAAACGGCTGAATAACACGTTCAAACGACGGACTATATACCAAGAACTCCAAGCTTAATTGTTTACCGCTAGCATCCACCATTTTACCTGATTTTAACGTCCAACCAGCTTGCTTGAATAACTTAATGGCTTGGCGTTGTTGTTTACGAACACGGCCATCGCCTTTGGTTTTATCTAATGTATAAACTTGGGTAAACAGTTCGGGCGGTAATTGTGCTTTAAAAGGTGTAAGCAGGGCTAATTCATCACCTTGCGGGATCCCCTTTGCTGCCAGTTCTGAATTACTAAAAAAGCTGTCCGAGCGTTTGTATGCACCATAAAACAGTGTCTTGTTTGTCCATTCAAAATCAAACATTAACCCCAGTGCTTTCCGAACATTGGGATCTTTAAATTTATCCTTACGTAGGTTAAGCCAAAATGCCTGCATACCTTGTGGATTCTGATGTTGGATCTCTTCTTTGATGATATTACCGGAAGTAAATTGTTTACCTTGATAACCCGTCGCCCATTGCTTAGAAATATTTTCCGCTCGGAAATCTACTTCGCCAGCTTTGAACGCTTCAAAGGCAATGCTGCCATCTTTGTAATAATCAAAAATAATATGTTTAAAATTATAACGACCACGGTTTACTGGTAAATCCTTTGCCCAATAGTCATCATTACGCTGATAATCAATACTACGTCCGGCATCAAATGACTTGATAGTATATGGCCCTGAGCCCAATGGTACATTCAGTGTTGCCTTAGCAAAGTCTTTACCTTGCCAGTCTTTCGCTGAGAACACAGGTAGTTGCGCCAATATTAAGGCTAGCTCTTTATTTTTATTATCTTTAAAACTAAATTTAATGACTAATTTACTTTCTACTTCAACCTGGGTTACTTCTTTGTACTGCGCGCGTAACTGCGGCACGCCTTTTTCCATCAGTACATTAAAAGTAAACTCAACATCACTCGCGGTTAGCTCACTGCCATCAGCAAAGCGGGCATTGGGATTTAAGTGAAAACGTACCCAGCTGCGATCCTTAGGGACTTCAATAAACTCGGCGACTAAACCGTATAAAGTGAATGCTTCATCACCGCTTTGCTGCATTAAGGTATCAAACAAATAACCCGTACCATCCGCAGTTACACCTTTGACGATATAAGCATTAAAATTATCAAAACTGCCCATCGCCGCACGGCGTAAAGATCCAGTACGAGGCGCGTTTAAATTAACATAGTCGAAATGGGTAAAGCCTTTACCGTAGGTCGGCTCCCCATGCATAGCAATAGCATGGCGTAGCGGTTCACTCACGTTAGACGTTGCGAAGACAGGTAGAGTAACGAGCAGTGAACTGAGAGATAATAATGCAGTACGAAGCAGTTTATTCATGGCTAGGTTCCTTTGGCCGATGAAGATAGTAATTTAATGAGTTACTAAAATAATAGCATTTAACTGTAATTTACAATGATATAGATACTAAAGTGACAAAAATGTTCATCTTATAGTAACTTTTATTTCCTTCGGGTTATAACGAACGCCCAACTATCCCTGTAGACGTTTGATGTAAAGTGCTAAATGTTCAGCCGACAAAGGTTTGCTGGCATAAAATCCTTGGTAAAAACTACAGTGCTGGCGTTTTAAGAATTCCAACTGCTGGCGGCTTTCCACCCCCTCAGCGGTAACATTAAAGCCCATGTGTTTTGCCATCGCTAATACCGCTTCCACAATGGCCATATCAGAGACGTTATAAGGAATATTCTGAATAAAGGAACGATCAATTTTCAATTCATTGGCAGGTAAGCGTTTTAAATAACTTAGCGATGAATAACCCGCGCCAAAATCATCGACCGCAAAACTAACACCGATATTCTTCAAATCCGTCATTTTACGGATCGCTTCTTCGGCATGTTCAATCACCACAGATTCGGTGATCTCTAGATTTAATTGCATCGGGTCCATTCCCGTTTCATCCAATACCATCAACACAGAATCAACAAAGTTTTGATCATGAAACTGCCGAGTACTGACATTTACCGATAATTGTGGAACCTCGACACCTTGGGCCTGCCATTCCACAAATTGACGACATGCCGCTTGCAACACCCAAATACCAATATCAATAATCAGATCCGTTTCTTCAGCAATAGGGATAAATTCTGCCGGTGAAATTAGTTGCTCAGCACCTAAATGCCAGCGTACTAAGGCTTCAACACCAATAATTTCGCCAGTGTTCACTATGTGCTGAGGTTGGTAATGCAAAAACAGTTCATTTTTAGCAATCGCACTTTTGAGACAATTATAAATATGTAAGCGTTTATCCGCTTTGCGTTGCATTTTGACATTAAAGAAAGAAACTTTTTTACGACCATTCGATTTAGCTTGATACATAGCCGTGTCAGCTTGTTTTAATAAGTCATCGGCATGTTGATCTTTGCTTGGAAACAAGGTGACACCAATACTCGCACCAATATACAAGGATTGGCCTTTGTATAAATACGGCTGAGAAATACGCTCAATTAACTGCTCTGCCAGTAAATTAGCGTGTTGTTCGGCATGCATCGGATTTTCCGATAAATCAGCTAACAAAATGACAAATTCATCACCACCGAGACGAGCAATAAAATCTTCTGATCGTGGTATTTCTTTTAATCGTTCAGCAACCTCAACCAATATGCAGTCACCCACAGCATGTCCCAATGAATCATTAATGGCTTTAAAAAAATCCAGGTCAATAAATAATAATGCCCCTACTACCTGATTTTTTTTAGCTAACTGGTACTGCGTTTCAATGGTTTGGTTTAATAATCGTCGATTAGCAAGACCGGTTAACGAATCAAAAAATGCCAAACGATGAAATTCGTCTTGCGATTGACTCGTGGTGAGCATAGATAAACCAGAGCATAATTCATTATCCATCAAGCGGAAATTACGTTGTATTAACTTGCCGATAGCACAACAAAAAGACAAGGTTATGCTCGAGGGAATATCACTCTCGATAACACCATTAAAGTTAATCACACCAATACAGTCATTATGATTAAACAATGGGATAGTTAAATTATGCGTTGTTAAAAAATCGTCCTTTTCAATAATTCGAACAACTTCGCAGTGTGAATGCAATTGCGATAATTCAGCCATATTAAAGACGTGATTGGGATTAACACGGGTAAGGTATCTTGGTAATAATGGGATAAGATCATCGAATGTGTCGGTAAACAACTGAATATTTACATCAACAAGGCGTAATGACTTTTTAGTTTCGTTGACTATATCATCGACAAAACCAACAAATTCATCAGTGCCACACCAATCTATGACGGTTAATTGTAATAACACATGGTTTAGCTGTGCAGACTTGGCAACAAATTCGTCATGTGAGGTAGTTATATTACATTTATCAGACATATTATACAGTTCAATAATCATTTGATTTTATCAACAAAGGTCTATGCATAATGCCTAAGCAGACGCTATAAAACAACGAATTTAACATAAACACCTATAAATGATTAGCTCGTCACACTTTTTATGCATTTAAAAAACTAAATTAACAAACGTGATCTGTGTCACGTTTTTTTGAGCTGAAAGTCGTATTCTGAAGTTGAACCAATTAAGGCTATTACCCAAGGAGATGTCTATGACATTTGAAATAACCAGTAAAGAAATTAAAGTTACGGCTCCTATGCGCGAAAAGCTCGCGATGAAGTACGCTAAGTTAGAGCGCTTCAATATTCCAATGATTAACCCGCACGTAACGATTACGAAAGACAAAAATTGCGTTAAAAAAATTGAAGCTAGCATTCATCTTCCACAAGGCCAATTACTAGCAGTTTCTGAAGGAGAAGATCTTTACGCTGCAATTACGATTTTAGGCCAAAAGCTAGAGCGTCAATTAAACAAATATAGCGATAAGCATTCAGAGCATCGCAGTGGTAAAGAACAATGTCGAGCAGGTGTCATTAGTGGTGAAGAACTCCCTGTCGAAAAGATTTCTGACGAAGAATTAGAACTCGCAGAATACTAACAAAGACTACTAAAATTTACTGATTCCCAAGTTAATACGGGAACAACAATAAGCGCAGCATAGGACTGCGCTTTTTTATTTCCACAGTTTGCCCCAGACACCTTGACTTTGCCTCGCTAGATAAATAAATTAAACTATCAATTAAAAATAAATGTGCACTATTAAGCATATATCCATCTAACTTTATAGAGTACGCACAAGGATCTTATTTCATGGCAGACCTGAACGATATTAGAACTCGCATTACCACGCTTGATAGCAACTTGTTACAATTATTATCTGAACGCAGAGAATTAGCCATCGAAGTGGCAAAGAGCAAGCAATCGACGAGTAAACCAGTACGTGATCAAGACCGTGAGCAGCAATTATTAGTGCGTCTAATTAACCAAGGTCGTGAACTTGGCCTTGATAGCAACTACATCATGAACATTTATCACACAGTTCTTGAAGACTCTGTGCTATTACAGCAAGCCTTTTTACAACAAATTAAAAACCCTAACGCTGCAACTTCTGTCTCTCGCGTTGCTTTCTTGGGCGATAAAGGTTCTTATTCTAACCTAGCTTGTAAAAAATACTTTGCGCGTCAAGACGACAGCTTAGTAGAACTAGGCTTCCCAACATTCCAACAAATCATTAACGCTGTTGAAAAAGGCCAAGCTGATTACGGTATGCTACCGATTGAGAATACCTCTTCAGGCAGCATTAATGACGTTTACGACCTATTACAACACACTAGTTTATCGATTGTTGGTGAGTTAACGCAGCCAATTGAACATAGTTTAATCACTACCTGTGATACTGATTTATCAAAAATTACAACTATCTATGCGCACCCACAGCCGTTTGCACAATGTTCATTGTTTTTAAGTGCCCATCCGCACATTAAAATTGAGTTTGTGGACAGCTCTTCAGCCGCGATGGCGAAAGTAAAAGAGCTTAACAGCGAAAATGCTGCGGCAATTGGTAGCATTACTGGTGGTGAATTATACGGTTTGAAACCAATTCGTACAGGCTTAGCAAATCAAACTGAAAACTACAGCCGCTTTATTGTGGTAGCACGTAAGCCAGTTGATGTGGCAGTACAAATTCCAGCGAAAACGACCTTCACTATGTCAACAGGTCAGCAGGCTGGTTGCTTAGTAGAAGCCTTGTTAGTATTACGCGAGCAAGGCGTAAATATGACTAAATTAGAATCACGTCCTATTCAAGGCAATCCTTGGGAAGAGATGTTCTACATTGATGTTTCAGCTAATTTACAATCAGAAAAAATGCAGAATGTAATTAAACAGCTAACGCGTATTACCAACCAACTTAAAGTATTAGGTTGTTACCCGAGTGAAGACGTTGCAGCAACAGATGTACCTGAAGATTTACTGTAATTTTACAGTCAAAATTTGATAGCTAGTCTTGATAAGTAAAGCCAGCAATTAAATAACTGAATACCTAGCTAAACAAAATATACGCATAAAAAAGAGCATCATCGAGATGCTCTTTTTATTTGTCTATTATTTAGTACTTAAATCATTAGTAAGCTAACTAAGCTAACTTTCAGCACCAAAGAATTGACGATTATCATTTGCTTGTAACAACAGGTTACGACTTTCTTGCAAGAACTGCGTTGAATAATCACCAAACCAATCGGACACCATTTCAAACGAACGAATAAAGCCCTGCTTGTCATTACGTTCTAACATTTCAGCGGCTTGCATAAAGCGTTCGGCATAACGACGGATCATCGCCACGTTATTATCTGACGCTAAAATAATGTCTGCATATAGGGTTGGGTCCTGGGCAAACAGACGCCCTACCATGGCTAACTCTAAGCGATAAATCGGCGAGCTTAGATCCAGCAATTGTTGTATATCTGGATTTTCTTCCGCTAAATGCGCGCCATATACAAACGTTGTAAAGTGACGCAAAGCTTGGATCAAGGTCATCGCTTCATCATGTTGCTTAGCATCAACATCATAAATGCGCGCGCCCCAAATCTGCATTTGCTCTAACAGCCATTGGTATTGCTCTTTAGCACGTCCATCACAGCACACGATCACTTGTTTCGCCAGATTACCAACATCAGGGCCAAACATCGGATGTAAACCGACAACAGGGCCTTGGTGGGCATTAAGCATCGCTTGCAAGGGTTTATTCTTGATACTGGTAATATCAGCTAATACGCAATCTTTTGGTAAACGGCTTAATTTAGCAATAATGGTTTCGGTTAGGTTAATTGGCACTGATACAACCACAAGTCCAGCATTGGCAAATAACGCATCCGCATTATCCCAATCTCCTTGCTCTAGAATATCAACCTGATAACCAGACAGACGGAACATGCGTACAAACAGCATACCCAATTTACCTGCACCACCAATCACAACGATACGGCCAAGATCTGGTTTCACTGTTTTGAAACCGGAATCTTTTTCTGAAGCATACGACTCGCGCATAACACGGCGTAATACATCTTCAATCAAGTCACCAGGTACGCCCTTACTTTCAGCTTCCTCGCGTCTTTTTTCCAGCATAGCCGTTTCACGTTCAGGCACATAAATAGGTAAGCCATGCTCACTTTTTATATCCCCGACTTCTGCTACTAATGCCAGACGCTGCGCGAGTAAGTCAACCAACTGCTGGTCAACATCATCGATTTTATCTCTTAATTTACCTAACGGATCCAGTTTCACTGACCATTCACCTTATAATGCCCTTGTCGTACTATTTACCTAGATATGTACGACCTACAGACTATGTATTTACCAAACTAAAAGCTATGTTCGTTTAGCCAAACAGCCACTTAATTCAACAGCTGTTTCACGTAATAATGTATCAGTAGTATTCCAATCAATACACGCATCAGTCACAGATACACCGTATGCCATATCCGCAATAGGCTGTTCTGACGATTGATTACCACCATTTAGATGACTTTCAATCATGACACCTATAATTGAATTATTACCTTCTTGGATCTGGTGAATCACGTTTTTGGCAACGAGCGGTTGTAGCTCGTGGTTTTTATTCGAGTTAGCATGGCTGCAATCAACCATCAAACTTGGACGTAAACCAGCCTTGAGCATATCTTGCTCTGCTAGTGCTACCGCAACTGAATCGTAGTTAGGTTGTTTACCACCACGTAAGATCACGTGACCGTCTGGGTTACCTTGAGTTTGTAGCAATGCTACCTGACCTTCTTGGTTGATACCCATGAAGCGATGGGAATGAGATGCAGATTTCATCGCATTGATTGCCGTTGATAAGCTACCGTCGGTACCATTTTTAAAACCAACAGGCATGGATAGGCCAGATGCCATTTCACGGTGCGTTTGTGATTCTGTGGTACGCGCACCAATCGCAGACCAAGCAAATAATTCCGCAAGGTATTGTGGGCTAATCGGGTCTAGCGCTTCCGTTGCGGTTGGAATTTCCATTTCCGCTAAGGTAATTAATAGTTTACGAGCATTGATTAAACCGGTTTCAACATCAAATGAGCCATCCATGTGTGGGTCATTAATCGCGCCTTTCCAGCCGACTGTTGTACGTGGTTTTTCAAAATATACACGCATGACAATATAAAGCTGTTCGCCTAATTCGTCATGTAATGCTTTTAATTTTCCGGCATATTCTAACGCCGCTTTATCATCATGAATTGAGCAAGGACCACACACCACGAGCAAACGTTTATCTTTACCAGCGATAATGTTAGCAATCGTTTCACGTGCAGTTTGTATATAGCCAAGGGCATGATCTGAAATAGGTAATTTAACTTTTAACTCGGAAGGGGTCATCAATACTTGTTCAGAACAAATATGTACATTATTTAAGGTATCTTTTTCCATTACGTTGCTCATATATCCTATTTATTTTATACAAACAACATACCGCAGCAGAATGTGATTGCAAGTACTATTTTATCAATAAAGTTTGTCAGAAAAACGTGATGAAAGCCTACATACTTTCGAATGAAGGTTGTGTTAAGATACTGCTCAGAAATTACCGCTATTTCGCTTAAGCTAAGATTCACAAGAAGTCTGGTTTTATAGTATTGACATTATAATCAATATTAATGATAGTTAACGGTAAGCCCTTACACCGATCAATAATATAATTGTGGAAATAAAATAATGAGTAATCAGTTAGAACAGCTAAGTAAATTAACCACTATTGTTGCAGATACAGGCGATGTGGACGCGATTAAATTATACCAGCCTCAAGATGCGACGACGAATCCATCACTTATCTTAAAGGCAGCTGCATTACCGGCTTATCAACCATTAGTAGCACAAGCAATTGCATATGCTAAAGAAAATGCAACGCCAGAAACACAAGTTGCACTTGCATGTGACAAACTAGCTGTATTAATTGGTAAAGAGATCTTAACGACAATTCCAGGTCGTATCTCAACAGAAGTTGACGCACGTCTTTCTTATGACACTGAAGCAAGTGTGAAACAAGCGTTACTACTAATCGACTTATATAAAGCAGTTGGTATTGAGAAAGAAAACATTCTAATCAAACTGGCTTCTACTTGGGAAGGTATCCGCGCTGCAGAACAACTTGAAGCGATGGGCATCAACTGTAACTTAACGTTACTATTCTCTTTTGCTCAAGCGCAAGCATGTGCTGAAGCAGGCGTATTCCTAATCTCTCCTTTCGTTGGCCGTATCATGGATTGGCACAAAGCGAAAACGGGCGAAACATACGAAGGCGCTAACGATCCAGGCGTTATCTCTGTAAGCACTATCTACAACTACTACAAAGCATCGGGTTATAACACAGTTGTGATGGGCGCAAGCTTCCGTAACACAGGTGAGATCCTAGCACTTGCTGGTTGTGACCGTCTAACAATTGCACCACAGCTGCTAGAAGAACTACAAAACTCTTCAGAGCCTGTTGCACAAGCGCTATTCTCTGATGTAGAACAGACAGCACCAAAAGCGAAACTAACAGAAGCGGCATTCCGTTGGGATCACAGCCAAGACCCTATGGCAGTTGAAAAACTAGCTGAAGGTATCCGTAACTTCGCTATCGACCAAAACAAACTAGAAGCGATGATTGCTGACCTGTTTTAATTAGAATAAAGCTAATTTGAATAACTCTAATTTAAATAAATAGTATCGTCGTTAACAAAAACGCCCAACGCATTACTCGAGAGAGTACTACGTTGGGCGTTTTTTATATATTATTTAACCAACCTACATGACAGTAACTTGGTTACATAATAATTATACTTTTGGCCAAGCCAATGTCTCAGGCTGTGCATAAGCAACTAATGCTTCTTTACACGCAGCCGTCTCAAACTCTTTACCGCTTAATTCATCAGCAACAAAACTAAAGTCTTCGCCGTCTAAAGTAAACTGTAAGCAATAAGCGTGTAAGTAAGCGCGATCATATTTCCAAGCATCAGCACTTTGATACAGCGGATCACCACAGATCGGGCTGCCTAGGCTGTTTAACGCAACACGTAACTGGTGTGTCTTGCCAGTGTGCGGCTTTAATACCACTAGACGTTTGCCATCACCAATGCTTTGCGTAAAGAACTGCGTAACTGCAGGGTTAGTTAGCGTTTTAGTTAAACGCCACATGCTGCGACGTGAACGTTCCATATCGCCTTTCACTAAACCCTGTTTTTTCTTTGGCTTGCTATCGATAACACCCAAGTAGTATTTTTGGATTTCGTGCAATTCAAATAACTTCGCTAATTTAGCAGCCGCTTCTGATGATTTAGCTAATAACAACAATCCTGATGTCACTTTGTCTAAACGGTGTACTGGAAAAACTAATCTGCCAATATCCTTTCTGACAATGGAACAAATACCATCAACGCCGTCTTCATCATGAAAACCAATGCCCGCTGCTTTGTTGATAACCAAGAAATCATTATTTTGAAATAAAATGCTATACATTAAAAAAACCGATGCTGAAAATGAGGCCGAAGTGTACCCTAAATAAGCAATATACCCAAGCTACTTCAAGATCGACAATCAACAAAGCGAATGAATAGTATATTCAAGACATGAGATAACTTAGGTATAAAAATCATATCCACCAGCTACTATTGACGCTAAGATAAATAATAATACGCTAGGTATGAAAATAGTACGCTAGGATAAGTAATCGTACGTGAGAATAAGTCATAAAAAGAGGACCTTGACTGTGTCAGATAGCAAAGCTGAAATTGATATTTACTATTGCCGACAGTGTAACTGGATGTTGCGCTCGACTTGGCTAACACAAGAACTTCTGCATACCTTTGGTGAAGAGATCAGTAAAATTAGTTTACACCCAGATACCGGTGGTCGTTTTGAGATCCATTGCAATCAACAGCTGATTTGGGAACGTAAGCAAGACGGCGGCTTCCCCGAAGCTAAAATATTAAAGCAACGCGTGCGTGACATCATAGCTCCAGAGCGCGACCTAGGCCATAGTGACCGAACGGTATAGCCAATGACAACACCACTATCAATAACCACTCCTCCGTTAACGGGACTAGAGTTAACAGGGCAAGTGCAAAGCCATGTGATTGAACTACCGTCACAACCTAAGTTTATCCACCAGCAAGCATTATCGGCATTTAAACAGTTACAAGCGCGGGCAGAACAGGCTGGATTCAATCTCGATGTAGTATCAAGTTTTCGGTCTTTTGAACAACAACTACATATTTGGAATAATAAATTTAGTGGTCTCAGACCCATTTTGGATCATGACAGCCAACCACTCGATCCAGCTATACTTAGTGAAGAACAAAAAGTATTCGCGATATTACGCTGGTCAATGCTACCCGGCGCAAGTCGCCATCATTGGGGTACAGAAATAGATGTGTGCGATTACAGCGCTTTACCTGAGGATTATCAATTACAACTGATCCCACAAGAATATGATGAAGGAGGTTATTTAGCGGCACTGTCTGCTTGGTTAGATAACAATATCGCTGACTGTGGTTTCTATCGTCCTTACCGTCAAGATCTTGGTGGTGTTTCACGCGAACCTTGGCACTTAAGCTACCAGCCTATCGCCGAACCAGCACAACACGCATTCACACTAGCATTAATTACTGACACTATTCGCAATACGGACATTCAAGGTAAGACGGCTATTTTAGCTAATATTGAACAGATTTATACCCAGTATATTTGCAATGTTGCTGCACCCGATTAATTGGCTATAGCAACATTCTATTAATTACAACTAACAACTAACAACTAACAACTAACAACAGGAGGTTTTATGGTTTGGCTTATAATTCTAGTGGTCTTAGGCTTTATTCTAGGATCGATCATGACGCTAAAATACACAGCAAACATGAAAATGAAGATACCAGAA
>Ga0209291_1000311_pt1 | contig 47913 bp, 40 predicted proteins | sample GOMGulsemesocosm_FD_184633 | JGI IMG/M metagenome (GOLD analysis project Ga0209291, IMG submission 184633) | Methane-oxidizing microbial communities from mesocosms in the Gulf of Mexico - GOM9B Gulf of Mexico (SPAdes) (version 2) | ecosystem: Environmental > Aquatic > Marine > Cold seeps...
GTAGTTACTTTATTACCTATCCAAAGCATTGTAGTTGTTACATCACCAATTGGAGACCATGCTCCACCAGCATTTGCAGCGACAATAATCATACCTGCAAACCAAATACGAGTCTCTTTTTTATTAATTATTTTCTGTAAGATTGTTATTAAAACAATCGTTGCAGTTAAGTTATCAATAATTGCAGAAAGTATAAATGCTAAGAAAGCAAATATCCATAATAGTCTTTTCTTATTCTTAGTTTTAATGTAACTTTTAAAAGTTGAGAATCCATCGAAGTAATCAATAATTTCAACAATAGTCATTGCTCCAAGTAAGAAGAATAAAATTTCAGCTGTTTTACCTAAATGATGAAGAAGTGTTTCTTCCATTAAGTGTATTTTTGCCTCATGATTTAGAGCACCAAATGACTCAAGAAGTTTATGCTGCCCTGAATCGAACCAATATTGAAAATCATCAATCCCAAAAGCTACTGCAGCCCAACATATGGCCATCATAACAACAGCTGGTATCAGCTTGTCTATTTTTAAATTATGCTCTAATGTAATTGCTAAATACCCTAATACGAATATTACTACTATAAATATTTCCATTTTGCCTTAAATTTCTTCTTTTTATTATTTACACCAATTGCTTTAATGCAATTTCGAATGCCGTTTTACAAATTTCTGTTTTACTACTATTATTACCATGCGTTTTTGTTAACGCATTTTTGATAATATTTGATGTATCATCAAATATTGCTTTATCCTGCATTGGTAATTCTACTCTTGCTTCCATTAAGTAAGCAAAAACTCTGGCAATACCACAATTAGAAATAAAATCTGGCAACAAACTTAAATGTTGATCAGTGTACTCCATAATTGGCCCAAAGAAAATTTCTTTATCAGCAAAGGGAACATTTGCTCCTGGAGAAATTACTTCCAATCCAGTATCAATCATTTTTTGAACTTGATCCTGAGAAACTAATCTTGAAGCAGCAGCTGGTACAAAAATTTCAGCTGGCAAGCTCCATATTTTTTCATTTATTTCTGAAAAAGGAATCATTTTATCTGACACCAATTTGTTTCCATCTTTGTTCAAGAATAAAGCTCTCATTTCTTCCATTGAAAATCCTTCTTCATTTATCAACCCACCTTCTCTATCAATAATTCCAACAACCTTTGCTCCTAATTGAGTTAAATAATATGCTGCGGCAGAACCTACATTACCAAATCCTTGTACAATTGCTCTTTTACCAACAACCGAACCTCCATAAATATCATAATAATGTTTCACTGCTTCTGCAACACCATAACCAGTTAACATATCAGCCACAGTATACTTTCGTGATAAATCAGGAGAAAAAGTTTCGTCTTCAATAACCTTGATTACCCCTTGACGCAACTGACCAATTCTATTAATCTTATCTGCCTCTGTTGGCTTAAAATGACCATTGAATATTCCTTCTTGAGGATGCCAAACACCACAATTTTCAGTAATTGGAATTACATCCTTATCTGCATCAACATTTAAATCTCCTCCAGTACCGTAATAATGTTTTAATAACGGAGTTACTGCTTTGTACCAACGTTCTAAAACCCCTCTTTTTCTTGGGTCGTTAGGGTCGAAGTTAATTCCTGATTTCGCTCCACCAATTGCAGGTCCAGAAACTGTAAACTTTACCTCCATCGTTTTTGCAAGCGACAAAACTTCATTTTTATTTAACCCTTTACGCATACGTGTACCACCACCAGCAGCACCACCACGTAAGGAATTAATTACTGTCCATCCTTCTGCATCTGTTACCTGATCTTTCCAATGGAAAACTATTTCTGGTTGCTTTTCTTCGTATTTTTTTAGTAAATCTTTCATCTATAATTTCTTTAACTTTTAATGTAAAATTGAAATGTCAAATTTTCTTGTTTGACTAATCTGAAGTATAATTTTATATCTATCCCCAAGGGGAGTTAAAGCTGTTCCATTTACGAAGTTTTTAAAATAAACGCCAAATATAGCAAACTAAAATGACTTCTTATACAAGAAATATATTTCCTGAAGAATGATTCTTTCTAGCTCCAGTTACAGAAGCCAGCACATTAACTTCCTCTCTTAGTTTTAACACTCCTAGAAAACCAAAAATGAGCGCCTCTTTATATTCTATTAATTCTGTATCTGGAATATTTATTTTAACAGAAGAAAACGTTTTAATCCGTTCCATTAAAAACAAATTATAAACTCCACCTCCTGTAAATAAGGCGGTTGATTTTTCTCTGGTTAGTACTTTTGCAATTTGAATTGCTACGTGTTCAACAAAAGTTCGTAATATATCTTTAATTGGCAACTCATAAGAATCAATTAAAGGAATAATTACTGATTTCACCCATTCCAAACCTAATGATTTAGGTGGCGATTGCTTGTAAAAATTTAAATCGTTTAATTTTTCTAAAAGCAATTGATTAATTTCTCCTGAAGAAGCCAACGCCCCTTTGTCATCATATGAAAACCCCAGCTGCTGTACATAATGATTTAACACTATGTTTACAGGGCAAATATCATAGGCTATTCTTTCATTATTTAATTTTGTAGAAATATTAGAAAACCCTCCTAAATTTACACAATAGATATAATCAGAAAACAACAAATCATCCCCAATTGGAACTAATGGCGCTCCTTGACCACCCAACTGTACATCCTGCACTCGAAAGTCGCAAACTACATCTTGATTTATCAATTGAGACAATTCTTTTAAATTTCCTATTTGTAGCGTGATTCCATTTTCTGGTTGGTGCAAAATTGTATGACCATGTGAACATACAGCATCAATAGTACTTAATTGATGTTTTTTTACAAAGGTGTTTATTACAGAAGATAGATATTTTGTATAGTCAACATTTAGCGCTTCTAGTTCTACTGAAGAATATTCTATTGCATTTCTTAGTATTGATTCCCACTCCGAATCATAGGTAACTGTTTCTGCACAGATAATTTTATAAGACCATTTTTTATCTTTCTTAAAATGAATATATGCCAAATCAATCCCATCTAAAGATGTTCCAGACATAACTCCTACCACATGATACTCCTGTTTACCCATACTATTAGTGTTTATCAAACTATAAACATACAAATATTATAGATTATGGATTAGCTCCTTTAAAAAGTATCCTAGATATTCCTTCTGTTAAGGATTAAATAATTCGCAATAAAACTGTATATTTGGACTTTCTTTTTAAAAAATTCACAACAAAAACACATATAATGAACTTTAATCTTACAGAAGAGCATATAATGATTCGTGATGCCGCAAGAGACTTTGCTCAAACTGAATTATTACCAGGAGTTATCGAAAGAGACAACAAACAAGAATTCCCACAGGAGTTAGTTAAGAAAATGGGAGATTTAGGTTTCTTGGGGATTATGGTAGATCCTAAATATGGAGGAAGTGGAATGGACGCTATTTCCTATGTGTTAATTATGGAAGAATTATCAAAAATTGATGCTTCTGCCTCTGTTATGGTTTCTGTAAACAATTCATTAGTTTGTTATGGTTTGGAAGCTTATGCTACTGAAGTTCAAAAAGAAAAATACTTAACAAAATTAGCTACTGGCGAATACTTAGGAGCGTTTTGTTTATCAGAACCTGAAGCTGGATCTGATGCAACTTCACAAAGCACAACAGCTATTGACAAAGGAGATCATTACCTTTTAAACGGAACAAAAAACTGGATTACAAGTGGTGGTCGCGCTGATGTGTATTTGGTTATTGCACAAACTGATCGTGAAAAAGGACATAAAGGTATTAATGCTTTTATTGTTGAAAAAGGAATGGATGGGTTTCATGTTGGTCCAAAAGAAGACAAATTAGGAATTAGAGGTTCTGATACACATACATTACAATTTAACGATGTAAAAGTTCCAAAGGAAAATAGAATTGGTGAGGATGGATTTGGATTTAAGTTCGCTATGAAAACATTATCTGGTGGACGAATCGGGATTGCAGCTCAAGCATTAGGTATCGCATCTGGAGCTTATGAATTAGCTTTAAAATACTCTAAAGAGCGTAAAGCTTTTGGAACTGAAATCTGTAACCATCAAGCAATTGCTTTTAAATTAGCTGACATGGCTACCGAAATTGAAGCTGCACGTATGTTAGTAATGAAAGCTGCATGGGATAAAGACCAAGGAAACAACTACGATATGAGTAGCGCAATGGCGAAGTTATACGCTTCACAAGTTGCCATGACTCATACTGTTGAAGCTGTACAAATACACGGTGGAAACGGTTTTGTAAAAGAATACCATGTAGAACGTTTAATGCGTGATGCGAAAATCACTCAGATATATGAAGGAACTTCTGAAATTCAGAAAATTGTAATTTCAAGAGGAATTATTAAAGGGTAAACCCTTTAATAAACTATAGATATAAAAAAAGACCGCTACTAAGCGGTCTTTCTTATTTGCCTCCGAGAAATTCAGAGACACCCCAAAAAAATTAGTGAAATTTCACATCTCCCGAACTCATAATATCATAAACTTGGATTCCACGGACAGCTTCCATAGTTAAACCTTCCCTAGCAATACCTTTCGAAAAAGTTCTATAGAGAGAATTTGATAACCCATGTGCTTTACTAGCACCCATAGCACTTCGCATTGACTTTGAGGCCTCAATATCAAATTCTTTACCCTTAGCTTTAAAATCATTCCATTCCTTTCTATTAACTCTATAATCATTTCCGCCAAAAGAAACTTCAAACGATACTTTGTCAAGGCGTTTTTTTTCAGCTTCCGCTTCTTTATTTAAGTATTCATTATAATTAGCAAATGCCTTAATATCATTTACACTATCTCTACTAAACCTTTCTTTTTTAAACTCTACAATAACCTTGATTGGAAAATCACTAAGTTTATTTTCAAAATCTTGATATAAAGCAAACCTTGTTTCAGGTTCAATCATCCCATATTGATTTGTAAACTCTTTTAATTCTTTATCTAATATATTTTGGATTTCCCAACATTCACTTACTCTTTCTAGTAACTTTTCTTCTTCAGTTTTACAACTAAAAAGGAAAAGAGGTACCAATAACGTGATGAAAACATTTTTATTCATGATTTATATTATTAAGCATTTTTCATTGCTTGCATCATCATCATATCCTTCTTGAACTTTTCATCTCGTTCGTCTCTTTCGTTATCACTCATTTTTTTCATGATTGGAGTATTTACAGTATTTACTTTGTCTCCAAGAGTAAACATATCTATCATCCACCATACTCCAATCCCTCCAAAGGTACACCAGAACAATATTTGTTTTCCAATGTTTCCTAAGTAAATATAATGTGCACCACCAAGAAAGAAAAATAAGTAAGCAGTTCCAGTTGTTTTTAATTGAGATTGTAATTGTAAATTATTCATATTGTTTTTTTAAATTTAGTTAATTCAACTCCAAAACTAAGTCGCAACCGGACGTAAGCTGTCCGCTAAAAAACAAATACTATTTTTTAGATGAAAAATTTTGAATTAATACTAATAAAATACTAGCTGAGAGCTAAGGAATTAGTGCTAATATGCGGGTAGTATTCTTCTAACAAAAACTGGTGTTGTTGCACTATTTTTTCAGCCAACCATTTCGGCTCTTCTACTTTTACCCAAAAATTAAACTTAAACAACTCTATTAAAAACTCGTAATTAGGCTGTAATGTAACAGCTATGGTTCCAAAAATAGATGTATCAGTATAGTCCAATGTTAGTGTATTAAAACTTTTTGGTTCTTCTACAATCTCCTGGGTATGATGTAAGGGTTTACTTTTTAAGTATTTAAAATGATGATTAGCCACCTTCAATACAACTCGTTCAGCTTTACTATTATCGTTTAAAATTCCAAACGAATTTTTAAAATAGGTTTTAGCACAGAACTCAAAGGGTTTAAGTATGTTTTTGTTTGTTATTTCTAAACTAGTAATTCTACTGTCCAAACAAAAGTTTTTAACCCCCAACTGCTCATTATACGCCAACAAATACCACCCTCTGTACACTTGTTTTATATGCAAAGGTTGTATTCTTTCTGTTTTTACTATTTCAAAACCATTATCATCAAACCAACCATTGTAACTTACAACTACTTCAACTTTTTCTTCAATAGCCTTAACCAAACCTAAAATATCTATGTTAGTATTTAATGATGAATCTTCGGTGGTTACATAAGGAGACCATTCCTGCTCTTTATGGCTAGCTAAAAATAATTCCATTTTATCAAAAATAAGGCGTTGAGAATTATTAACAACACTATCATCTTCTATATAATAACCTGCTCCTCTTTTGTGTACAATCTCTACACCAAAAAAAGTTTCAATATCACTAACATCACGCCTTATGGTTCTTTCGTTAGTTTTCAACAAACCTTCATACAACTTATCTCCTAGATGTAACTCGTATAAGTTTGTTAATGATTCTTGTATTTTTCCCTTAGACACATAGGACATTTCCGAAGCTTTAGCTATCAGTTTATAAATATGATATTTTCGAATAAAATCTGGTGTCATTATACATCTAAATTAATGAAAACGAAAATAACAAAATATACTGTTTAAAAACATGTATTTTCGCTAAAAAACAAGTGGCGATATTCAATAAAGAAGATTTTAAAAACACGCAATGGTTTGTTGCAGAAAAACTGCTTCAAGTAGTAGTTGCTATTTTTATTATTCCTAAAATATTCAATTCATTAAACACTTCTGGTATTGGTCAATTAGAATTTTCTAAAGCAACTATTGGCATTCTAACTCCTTTTCTATTTTTAGGTTTATCGGCTATATGCATCCGGGAGTTTGTTTTTAATCCAAAAGAAAAACATAAAATAATTGCCACCACTTTAGTTTTACGCTTGTCAAGTTTCTGTGTAATATTTACAGGATTAGTTTTATATTATTTGGCATCAACAGAAAGCAATATTAGCACTATTGTTTTACTTCTTAGTTTTAGTTACTTTTTTAAAATAACCGATGTTTTTGAATTTTACATTCAAGCTACCAAACAATCAAAACTATTATTTATAGCAAAAATCGCCTCCTTACTAATAATTACATTAGCTCAATATTATGGAGTTTATAAAGGTTTAGATGTTTTTTATTTTGCTTCTATCATTAGTATCGATTACTTAATTCTTGGGATTATTTACAGCTATTTTCTTATCAAAACCAAACAACTACAGCTACACTTATTCACGTTTTGTAGAACAACTGCCATTAATTTATTAAAGGGTTCTTTTCCGCTACTTGTTTCTAATCTATTAATATTATTCTATCTCGCTATTGATGAATTATTTTTAAAACACTACTGGAGCGATCATATAAACGGGGTTTTTGCTACAGTAGAGTTTTTAGTGATTTATTTAAGTTGGAGTATTGGTGCTGCTATTATTTACGGTTTTTATCCAGCGTTAGCAGAAACTTATAATTCCAATAAAAATCTATACCGAAAACGTATGCGATATCTAACTGCTATTGTGATTGTTTTTGGTATGAGTATCGGAATATTTTATACCCTTTTTGGCGATATTATTATTGATGCTTTTTATAATAAAGAATATGCAGAGGCTAAAACACCTTTAAAGATATTTTGTTGGGCACCGCTTTTTGTTTTTATTGGGATGTTATATGAAAAGCATTTAGTTAATCAAGATAAACTAATGAATAACATATACCGTTTTGCAATAGGATGTACAGTTAATATTATTTTATGCTTTTTATTAGTACCAAAACACAATGTAACTGGAGCAGCAGTAGCAGTTTTAATTAGTCATTTTGTTACTAATATTGGATATCTTTTTTTTGATAAAAAAAACTTTATAAAAATTAAATCAACAGTAAAGAACAGTTTTCTTATTAAACCATAATACCGTCGGCTTACTGAAAAATCAAACTCCCTGTATACAACACCTCAACATCAACCACTGGAGGTTGATTTACTGCAATTAAATTACCTGTACTTACTAACTGCCCTTTTAACTCGTTTTGCGGATTAACAATTATATTATTTGTTCCTCTATGAAAAACTTTTACGGTATTTGCCGCCAAATTAGTACCATTGAACACTCCATCCCCTGCTGCAAAATTAACATTTAAACTTTCAGTAACTCCACTTATATTGAAAGCCGTTAAATTATTCCCTACTACCTTTATACTTTGTGCATCCAATTCCAAATTAATTGTTCCGACAGCAATAACGGATGGATCATTAAAATCTTCTGACAAAATTTTAATATTCCCGTAATTCAATATCCCTTCAGAACTTATCATAAACTGTGTAGAGCTTTTTATTTCTGTAATATTTGGAGCTGTAACATATACTTTTGTGACATTATAATCACGTACAAAATTACAGGTATTATTCTCTGTTAAAATCAATTCTTCGTCCATTACAATTACAGACACATCATTTAACAAATTCTCCCCTGTTTCAATGGCAACTTTTTGAACTGGTCCTTCTTTTAATATAAGTTCCACATCCCTATTCACTTTAATTTTAGTGAAGTTTTCAACTTCTATTTCTTGTGTGATAATAGCTCCTGTTTTCTGAAAACAATCATTTGCATTTTCACTATCACAGGCTAACAGTATTACACCAATAAATATAACTAATACTTTTTTCATGTGTTTATTTTTTATATTTTTTTAGTAGTCACATGTAACCTTTGATCTTTAAAATAATCATTGCTTGGAAGCTTATTAATTATTTTAATCATGTCGGTTTCATAATTTTAAATTATAATCTCACTCCCACACCAAACTCCAATGCTTCAGCAGCAGCTCCATGCGCTTTTAAGGTTGCTGAACCGAAAAATCGTTTTCCAAAATATCGCTTCAATCCTATTCGCTCGTAAATTCGTGTTTCAAATTCATAAGGATAATACACATAATACCCAAATTGAGTAATTAACGACATTTTATTTATAAATAATTCGTGACCAACAAAAACCCCTACTCGCTTATAATCCGTATCTGGATCAACTTCTTTTTCTGGATAAGCAATTGAATTATAACGTATTTCTTCTTTTAAAAAATTAGAGAAAAAACCATCAACACCAACTTGTATAGCATTTACATTCCCTATCCGTTTATCAGCATAAAAAGAAGCTACATAAAATGGATACTGTTTGGTCCCAATTACATCGCCTTGATTAATACCTCCTCTAAAAGCTATATTATAACGTATTGCCTCTCTAACACGTAAAGAATCCTTTTCTCTATGAATATAATTGTATTCCCTTTCTTTTCCCAAATTATAAGTCACCCCTATATTTGCAGATATCGTATTAATGCTTGTATTAGGCGCTTTTATATTCGCATTGGAATAATGAGTTAATGTCACTCCAGCCTGAATTCCGAAAGGAGATTTAAACAATCGTTCTTTTTTATAATTTAACATCATATATGTACTACTCAATAATCGCGTCCCAAAAGCCACATTTCTATTATTCGTAACTCTATCATATGGATCAGTAGCATAAGCAACTCCTTGCCCCACACGGAATATCATGTTTCGCTTTAAAAAATAAAAATTATAATGTGCGTATAATGAATAGTTAGCTCCTAAATATTCATTTTTTAAATCTTGATATATAAAAGAAGCCCCAACATCAGGATAATTAAATCGTTCTTCCCAAGCATGAGTTCCAAAAGTTTTTCTATTCCAACTCAATAAAACTCCTTCAGGATGTCCTGTTATCAAATGCAGTATATTAGAGTTATGATTAGCAATAACCCCATACATATAACTGACATCTAAAGTAGATGCTCTTGATTCATTTTGTTCTTGTGAAAAAGTAGTCAAACAAAAAGCTAGTAATAAAAATGCTATTATTTTTTTTATCATATCTCGGCAAATATAAAGAATTTAACCTTTTAGCCCGAAGAAATGTTATTTACTAAGGAACTCACAAACAATAACATGTAAAATACCACGATTCCAAAATCAATAATAAATAGTGTTTTTATCATTATTTTATGTATTTTCGCGCACTGCTTTGAAGAACCTTATTGTAATATAAATAAGGTCAATTCAAAAGCAATTTATCATTAATAGGATGTAAACATCCGAGTTTAACACCCAGTGGTGGGAAAAAAGAAATAGCTATGAGTGCAGCAATAAAAAGAACATTTGATGTTTTAATAGAAATTCCAAAAGGAAGTAGAAATAAATACGAATACGATTTTGAATTAGGAAAAATAAGATTCGATAGAATGTTATTTTCTTCTATGATGTACCCTGCTGATTACGGTTTTATCCCTGAAACATTAGCATTAGATGGTGACCCATTAGATGTATTGGTATTAGGTAATGAACCAACTTTCCCTATGTGTGTTATGGAAGTTAAGCCTATCGGTGTTTTCCATATGGCAGATGAAAAAGGACCAGATGAAAAAATTATCTGTGTACCAGTTTCAGATCCAATCTGGAACAACTTAAATGATTTATCTGACTTAAATCCTCACTTAGTTAAAGAAATCACTCACTTCTTCCAAGTTTATAAAGATCTTGAAAAGAAAAGAGTAGATATCGGTGGATGGGGAGATGCTCAAGAAGCATATGACATTTTAGACAAGTGCATCGAGCGTTACGAAGCAAGCGAACACAAAACAAACGGAAACTTTACAATTTAGTATTTTTCCAATACAATACAAAAAGGCGATACTCATTTGAGTATCGCCTTTTTTTTTATCTCATTGATTTTTAATACTTTTAGAAGAACTAATCTTTTAAACCAATAAAAATTTATGGAATCAATGATGATTTACATGCCAATTGCTGCAGCAGTTATTGGATTAATTTACATGTTTATAAAAAAAGCATGGGTAATGAAACAAGACGCTGGAGATGGCAAAATGAAAGAAATTTCTGATCACATTTACGAAGGCGCTCTAGCATTTTTAAATGCGGAATACCGACTACTAGCCGTTTTTGTTGTAATAGTAAGTATTCTACTCACAATTGTTTCTTTTATTGTACCAACTACACATTGGTTAATAGCACTTGCTTTTGTTTGTGGCGCATTCTTTTCTGCTTTAGCAGGAAACATGGGAATGAAAATAGCCACCAAAACAAATGTCAGAACAACTCAAGCAGCAAGAACAAGCTTGCCGAACGCCTTAGGCATTTCTTTCGGAGGAGGAACAGTAATGGGGCTTGGTGTTGCTGGGCTAGCCGTTTTAGGATTGACTACTTTTTTTATCTTTTTCTTTCACTTTTTCATGGAAGGAAGCTGGACTTCAGTAAATGACATGACTATTGTTCTAGAAACACTTGCTGGATTTTCTTTAGGAGCTGAATCTATTGCTCTGTTTGCACGTGTGGGAGGTGGGATTTACACCAAAGCCGCTGATGTTGGGGCTGATTTAGTAGGTAAAGTTGAAGTAGGAATACCTGAGGACGACCCTAGAAACCCTGCAACTATTGCAGATAATGTTGGGGATAATGTTGGGGATGTTGCTGGAATGGGAGCCGATTTATTTGGTTCATATGTTGCAACAGTTTTAGCCGCCATGGTTTTAGGGAATTACGTTATTAAAGATATGGGAGGAACAATTACTGACGCATTCGGTGGCATAGGACCAATCCTATTACCAATGGCAATTGCTGGAGCAGGAGTTATTATTTCACTGATTGGAACCATGCTTGTAAAAATTAATAGTAATGACGCAAAAGAACCACAAGTAATGCGGGCTTTAAACATTGGTAATTGGATTTCTATTGCTTTAGTTGCCATAACATGCTTTGTATTTGTAAAATGGATGCTACCCGAAACGATGCAAATGAACTTCTTCGGAGAGGGTATACAAGATATTTCTTCAATGCGTGTATTTTATGCCACTTTAGTGGGGTTAATCGTTGGAGGATTTATCTCTTCCATTACTGAATATTATACTGGTTTAGGTAAAAAACCTATTTTACAAATTGTTGAAAAATCAAGTACGGGAGCGGGAACCAATATTATTGCAGGATTAGCTACTGGTATGATCTCTACATTTCCTTCTGTACTATTATTTGCAGCGGCAATTTGGACTTCCTATGCTTTAGCTGGATTTTATGGGGTTGCTTTAGCTGCATCAGCAATGATGGCGACTACGGCTATGCAATTAGCTATTGATGCCTTTGGACCTATAGCTGATAATGCAGGTGGTATTGCTGAAATGAGTGAACAAGATCCTATCGTAAGAGAACGTACTGATATTTTAGATGCTGTTGGAAATACAACTGCCGCTACTGGAAAAGGATTTGCTATTGCCTCTGCAGCATTAACTTCCTTAGCCTTATTTGCTGCCTATGTAACTTTTACAGGGATTGATGGTATAAACATCTTTAAAGCACCTGTATTGGCAATGCTTTTTGTTGGAGGAATGGTTCCTGTAGTATTCTCAGCACTAGCCATGAACGCCGTTGGTAAAGCTGCTATGGAAATGGTATATGAGGTGAGACGTCAGTTTAAAGAAATCCCAGGAATCATGGAAGGTACCGGAAAACCTGAATACGACAAATGTGTAGCAATTTCTACACAAGCCTCTTTAAAAGAAATGGTACTCCCTGGATTACTAACTATAGGATTCCCTTTAATAATTGCTTTTGTTCCACTTTTATTTGGAATGGATAAAATGGCTGTAGCTGAAATGCTTGGTGGGTATATGGCTGGAGTTACCGTAAGTGGTGTACTATGGGCTATCTTTCAAAACAACGCTGGTGGAGCTTGGGATAACGCCAAAAAATCATTTGAAGCTGGAGTAGAGATAAATGGTGAAATGACCTATAAGGGATCTGATGCTCATAAAGCTGCTGTAACAGGTGATACTGTTGGTGACCCCTTTAAAGACACTTCTGGTCCATCAATGAATATTTTAATTAAACTAACTTGCTTAATTGGTTTGGTCATTGCACCTATTTTAGGAGGACATTCTGATGCTAATGCGCATGAAATTAATAAAAACAATGAAATTCATTTTTCAAAAGAAGACAAACATGTACAAAAACGCGTGGAAGTTAAAATGGAAAAAAATGAAGACAATACAGTAAAAGCTATTGTAAAAACTACAACTACTAAAAACGGTAAAACTACAACTACTGAACATATATTTAAAGGAACTGAAGAAGAGGTTAAAGTCAAAATAGACGCTCTTAATGGAAATAATTCTGACACAAAAGTTAACGTGAAAAAAATTATTAAAACTATAGAAGAAAAAGAATAAATTATTAATTCCTAAAAATAAAAAAGCCAGCTTAGTAAGCTGGCTTTTTTATTTTTATCTCTTTTTTTACACTAAAACAATCCGTTTATTTCTGCGTCTATCTTATTTATGATGCTCCCTAAATCTTCTGGTTTATCTACAAAGTTTAAATCATCCACATCAATGATTAATAATTTTCCTTTATAATCGTGTACCCAAGCTTCGTAGCGCTCATTCAACCTACTTAAATACTCTATACTTATGGTATTTTCATAATCTCTCCCTCGTTTATGAATTTGTCCTACTAAATTTGGAATAGAACTTCTAAGGTAAATTAACAAATCAGGACCTTGAACTAAAGATTCCATTAAATCAAATAACGATTTGTAATTTTCAAAATCTCTATTCGTCATTAACCCCATTGAATGTAGGTTGGGCGCAAAAATATGAGCATCCTCATAAATGGTTCTATCTTGTATCGTATCCTGACCACTTTCTCTAATTTGTAGCACTTGTCTGAATCTTGAATTCAAAAAATAAACCTGCAGATTAAACGACCAACGTTCCATTTTGTTATAGAAATCATCCAAATATGGATTATCCACAACATCTTCAAATTGTGGTTCCCAATTGTAATGCTTTGCTAATAATTTTGTTAGTGTAGTTTTACCAGCCCCAATATTTCCTGCAATTGCTACGTGCATATGTTTATGTATTATTTATTCTTTGTTCAGGTTAATTTTAAAAGAATGTAATTCTTTTCCGTCGTAAATATACAAGGTTTCGTTTGTTACTGAAAAATCTTTAATAGTTAATTCGGGGATCTCAATCAATTTAGGCGTTTTAGAATCAACCAACAAACTATACAATTGTCCATTTTTCTTTAAAAAGAAGTAGTTTTTATAATATATAAAATCCTCAAACCTATCCAAAGCATAGCTATTCAATAGGTTTCCGTATACATTATACTGTAATAGCTTTGTTTTTGTAAGTATCCAACAAAAATTATAATTACTATAAAAAGTAACTATCGTCTCAGTAACTGGCTGTGTGGTTACTTCAATAACATCTTGCTGAGGACTATACACCTGAACTTGTTGTGTGTCTGCGTTAAAAACCCATAACCGCTTATTACTTGCTGTTGCCACATGAGTAATTGTACTGAATATATTTGAGCTATTGAAATCAATTTTACTGATTTCTCCTAATTTTTTATCTAACTTAACAACAGTATTAAAGTCTTTGTAAAACAAATTTGTTTCTAACGAATTTAGTACTCCTACTGAACTAAGAGCCCCTAAAATCCTATTTTGGTATGAAAACAACTCTTCACTTGTTTTTTTATATAACACTTCATTTTTAACATAAAAAAGTTCGTCAAACATATTTACTCCAATAAAATTATCGGCATCCAATTTGATTATTTCTTTAAGTGTTACTTCTATTCCTTCTTGGGCTTGACTAAAGGAAAAAGAAATAAAAAGTAAGATGTATAGTTTGTTTTTCACAAGTATTAAATATGTGCAACAAATTACAACAATGTTATGAGTTAGCAAATTAACTTATAACCAAAGCCTCGAACATTTACAATTTGTATGGAATCATCCTGTTTTAATTTCTTACGCAGCTTGGTAATAAACACATCCATACTACGTGCATTAAAAAAATCGTCATCACCCCAAAGCTCTTTCAATACTTTTGAACGGTCAAGTACTTTATTTTTATGCTGCAGTAAATGATGTAACAAATGCGCCTCGCGATGTGTAAGGGTTATTTTTTCTTCTGCTAAATATTGTAAGGTCTGTTTTGGGAAATCAAAATTATAATTTCCTATATCTGATAAAGGAATGCTTTTTTGAGTCTTTGATCGGTTTAATAAATTATTTATTCTAACAATTAGCTCTTCCATGCCAAATGGTTTTTTTAAATAATCATTCCCTCCAATACTAAATCCTTCCACTACATCTTTAGTTTGTGATTTTGCTGTTAGGAATATAATTGGGATAGTATCATCTTCTAAACGAATTTCTTTTGCCAATGTAAACCCATCTTTTATAGGCATCATTACGTCCAACACCAATATATCAATGGTTTCCTTTTGATATATTTTATATGCCTCTTCACCATTTTCAACCAAATACACTTTAAAGTTTCTGGTTTCTAAACTTTCTTTTATAATTTGCCCTAATGAAGGCTCATCCTCTGCCAATAATATGTTTATTATCTTACTCATATGAAAGTGTTATTTTAAAAACGGTGATATTTTTATTTAATTCCAATTGAATAGTACCATTGTGTTTTTCAATAATTTTTTTAGTGTAATACAAGCCAATCCCAAATCCTTTTACATCATGCCTATTCCCTTTTGGCACTCTATAAAATTTTTCAAATAATTTCTCTTTATGCGTTTTAGTTAAGCCATTTCCATTATCTGAAATTAGTATTTCAAAAGTATCGTTTACCTGTTTCAACTCAACTAAAATAGAATTACCTCCATATTTTATTGCATTGTCAATAACATTATTGATAGCGTTTTCAAAATGAAACACATCCACATTACCATAAATATCCTCTGAAGTTGATACAAATTTTAATTCTTTATCAGAAACTGTAACCTGAAATTTATCTACTGTTGTTTTTAATAGTGCCGAAATATTTACTTCCTCTTTATTCAATACCAAATTATCACTATCCAATGTTGCGGTTTCCAATAATTTTTCAACCATTACGTTTAATTTTGACAATTGATTAACGGACATATCTAAATACCTATTCGTTTTATCACTATGTTTTGTTTCATCAAAACCTTTAATACTTTCTAATGCTACCGAAATAGTAGCAATTGGCGTTTTAAACTCATGAGTAATATTACTTATCAAATCGTTTTTCACTTCAGCTAATTGCTTTTGGTGTTTTATTATTTTTAGTAAATAAAACAAACAAGCTATAACCGCAAGTACTAATAATGTAGAAATCAGTATTCCTGTAAAAATTCGTTTAAATATTGTTTTAGTTATATTGGTAAAATGCATTTTTAACCTACTATCGTGTGGTAAAAACGATGATTTAGATTCTACTGTTAACTCTGAGGTATTATTAATTATAGAACTAACTTTATTAATTTCTTCAAACTTATTTAATATTAAAAGATTGTAATTAACCGTAATGTTTTTTCGTTTCAATTCATCTTCTAATAAGTTGCTAATACGCTTGATGTTAATCGTGTCATTAGATAGACGTAACATTACTTTTGCCGTTAATAACTCAAAATCTTTTTTATTTAAAGAATCTAATCCTGTAGATTTTATTGCTTTCAATATTTTCCTATCCCCTATCCATTCTTCAGTCGTAATTACCCCATTATCATCAGTCTTTAACAGAGTGTCTTTTTCTAATGTTTGAAATATCGCTACATGTTCAATTTCATTAATACTAAGAGAATCTAGAATATTATCTTTTTGCATAATATTAATGTCTTGAAATAAACGATCATAAATCGTATCTCCATTAACTATTATATTCTCATTAACCTCTCCTTCATTAAAACTAAACTTGTAGGTAGTGTTTTCCGCTAACTTTGCATAATAAGAGTCTACTGCATTATCAAGACTTATTTGAACATCATTAATCAGTTGCTGCTTATTAGTTAAGTAATTTTTATAATTCCAATACGCTTGAATACCAATAGTTGCAAGTATTACAACTATAATAATATTTAAAACCCATTTATATTTTAAATCATTCATACCTCAAAAGTAATAGTTAAATAGCTGCTAAACCAATCACTTAACACTCGTTAACACAAGTTAACTATAAAAATCTATTTTGCTTAGCACCTTTGCAGAGTCAATAATTAAAAAACGAACAAAATGAAAAACACAATTACATTACTCATAGTAGTATTATTCGCAGGTTCCTTAACTGCACAAAACTTTCAAGGAAAAGCAACTTATAAATCTAAGAGAAAAATAGATATAAAGTTAGATAGTACTCAAGTAGATACTGGTATGCATAAAAAAATGATGGAAATGCTAAAAAAACAGTTTGAAAAAACGTTTGTCTTAACTTTTGATAAAGATGAATCTGTTTATAAAGAAGATGAAAAATTAGGAAAACCAAAAGGACCAAGTAATATGGAAATGGTTATGATTAATACGGGTGGTTCAGACATTCTGTACAAAAACACAAAAGAAAAAAGATATACCAACCAAAATGATGTTTTTGGGAAAATATTTTTAATAAAAGACAATCTTGAAAAACTAGATTGGAAACTAGGAGGTGAAACAAAAAACATTGGAATATATACCTGCTATAAAGCTACATTAAAGCGAGAAATTGAAGTGTTTGAAGGTGGTATTAGCATTAATAACGATAAAGACTTAGACGAGACAAAAAAAACAGCTCCAAAAATGAAAGAAATTACAATCACAGCTTGGTATACACCAAAAATACCTGTGAATAACGGACCAGGGAATTATCATGGTTTACCAGGATTAATACTAGAGGTTAATGATGGAACCGAAACAATAATCTGTAACAAAATTGTAATGAACCCTAAAAATAATATTGCTTTAAAAGAACCAAGCAAAGGAAAAGTTGTTTCTCAAGCAAAATTTGAAACTATCATTGATAGGAAAATGAAAGAAATGGAGGAAAGACGCAGTTTTAATAGTAGTGATGGGGAAAACATTGAAATCATAATAGGCGGGTAATTTCTTTAACAAAATTTTAACTTTTATAAGTTAAACCTTTGATCAAAAAGATGTTCTAACACTGTAACATAAAACGAAATGAATCGTCTTATGAAGTACATCAAAAACTAAACCCTTTTCAGGGTTAAAAAAAACAGATCAAAAATGAAACTTATTGTAACCACTTTTTTAGCTTTATTTTCAGCAACATTATTTGCTCAAGATTTTCAAGGACAAGCAACTTACCAATCAAAAACATCTGTTGATGTAGATAAATGGGGAGGTGGAAACATGTCACCTGAACGAAAGAAAATGATGGCTGACCGAATGAAAAGCATGTTTGAAAAAACATATGAACTAACATTCAATAAAACTGAGTCGGTATACAAAGAAGAGGAAAAATTATCAGCACCTGGACAAGGAGGTAATAGATGGGGAGGTATGATGAGTAGCTTTACACCAGGAAAGCAATACAAGAACATAAAAGATCAGTTAGTACTTCAGGATCAGGAATTCTTTGGAAAGCAATTTTTAATAAAAGACTCCTTACCAAAGTTAACTTGGAAAATGGAGAGTGAAACAAAGCAAATTGGTCAATACATGTGCTTTAAAGCTACTACAGTAAAGAAAGTTGATGAAATGGACTGGAGAAGTATGCGTAGAAGAGGTAAGAAAAAAGATGACAAAGAAAAAGCTAAAGACTCTACTGAAACAAGTAACGATCCGATGAAGGAAATAGAAATTCCTAAAGAAACCATAGTTACTGCTTGGTATACAATGCAAATCCCAGTGAGTCAAGGTCCGGGAGAATATACAGGGTTACCAGGATTAATTTTAGAAGTAAATGCCGATAAAACAACCATTTTATGTACTAAAATAATTTTAAACCCAAACGAGAAAAAAGAGATTAAAGCGCCTTCTAAAGGAAAGGAAGTTACCAGAAAGGAATACAACGACATTGTAAAAAAGAAAATGGAAGAAATGAGAGAAATGTATGGTGGACGCGGCGGAAGAGGACATGGAAGAGGACATTAACCCCCAGTGGGTTTTAATACAATAAAAACTAATTCAAATAACAAAAATGAAACATCTATTAACAGCGTTACTACTATTAGTAGCTAGTTATTCCTTTGCTCAAATTAAAGTGGAAGGAACCGTAAAAGACAGCATTGGAACGCCTTTAGAACTAGCAAATGTAATTGCCATAAACCAAGAAACCAAAACTTTAGATTCTTATGGAATCACTAATGATAAAGGACGATACAAATTAAACTTAAAGAAAAACACCATCTATAAACTTCAAGTAAGTTACATAGGAATGAAGAGTTCAGAAGAAATCATTACCACCAAAGAAAGTGATATATCAAAAAGCTTTAATTTAATTGAAGATAACACTTTGGATACTGTTGAATTAACTTATGAGATGCCGGTAACCATAAAAGGAGACACCTTAATATATAATGCAGATTCCTTTAAAAACGGAACAGAGCGTAAATTGGAAGATGTTCTAAAAAAACTACCTGGAGTAGAAATTAATGATGATGGACAAATAGAAGTTGAAGGGAAAGTTGTTAGCAAAGTAATGGTTGAAGGGAAAGATTTTTTTGATGGTGATTCAAAACTAGCTACAAAAAACATTCCTGCTAATGCAGTTGATAAAATTGAAGTATTAAAAAACCATGCTGAAGTTGGCCAATTGAGTGGTGTACAAAATAACCAAGATAATATTGCCTTAAACATCAAACTTAAAGAAGGTAAAAAGAACTTTTGGTTTGGTACAGTGACTGCAGGTGGAGGAACTTCTGATGATAATGAATTGTATATTGCACAACCTAAACTATTTTATTATAGTCCAGAATACAGTGTTAATTTTATCGGAGATATAAATAACATTGGTGAAGTTGCCTTTACACGCCGCGACTATTTTAATTTTACCGGGGGATTCAAAAACCCAAGCAGACAAAGTGGAACAAACATAAGTTTAGGAAACAATGACCTTGGTTTTTTAACACTTCAAAATAATAAAGCCAAAGACATCAATACAAAATTTGGTGCTGCAAACTTTAGTTTTGCACCTAACAAGGCTTTAGATTTAAGTGGTTTTGGAATCTTTTCAAGTAGTAGAAATACACTACAAGAAAACAACACAAGAACCTATCCTAATAGTGCTACCCCTGATGAAACCACAAACAATAATACTTCGCAAAAAAGTGATTTAGCCATGCTGAAACTGAGTGCTAAATATAAGCCCAATACAAACAATCAATTGGATTATGATATTTTAGGACGAACTTCAAAAGAATCACAAAATCAAAATACATTATCATCGTTATTTGGTCGTATAAACGAATTTGAAGAAAACAACCCATTTAGCATTAATCAAAATGTGAATTATTATTACACTTTAGATGATAAAAATATTTTCTCCTTTGAAGCACAACATTTGTTGCAGGATGAAGACCCATTTTATAATGCTTTCTTAGAAGAAAACTCGAGCTACTTGACTTCTGGTGGCGTTTTAGGCTTTACCGCAAACCAACAAGGCTACTCTATTGCACAAAACAAACATGTAAAATCAAATCAAGTAGATGCCAAATTAGATTACTGGAATATCATTAACGATAAAAGTAATATCAATATTACAGTAGGAAATTTATATAGTTCTCAAAAATTTGATTCTAAACTATTTGAATTCTTAGACAATGGAACTACAAACACCCCTACGCCTTCAATCAACAACGGATTAGCAAGTAACAACATAAATTATACTTTTAACGATGTATATTTAGGATTACACTATCGTTTTATAACAGGTAAATTCACTTTTACCCCAGGAGTATCAGGGCATGCCTATAGCGCCAAAAACTCACAACTAGGATCAACTTATACCGATAATTTCTTTAGAGTTTTACCTGATTTTAATACTAGAATACAACTTAAAAAATCAGAGAACATCAACATTAACTACAGTATGAAAACAGATTTTACTGATGTTTCTCAACTAGCTAGAGGTTTGGTTATGAACAACTACAACTCTTTTTTCTATGGAATTCCAAATTTAGAAAGTGCCTTATCACATAATGTAAACTTGAGCTATTTTAGTTTTAATATGTTTAATTACACCAACGTATTTGCTAATGTAAATTACAGCAAAAGTATCAACAACATTCGAAATCAATCAGATTTCATACCAGGCGTAACCGTAAATACCAATACCCCCTTTAATTCAGGATTTGCTGATGAAAGTGTAAATGCAAGTGGTAGAATACAGAGAACCTTTGGAAAGTTAAGAGCTACAGGTAGTGGTAATTTCAGTTATAGTAAATACAATAATTTTCAAGACGCTATAAGATCAGTAAGTGAAAACTATACTCAAACCTATAGAGCTCAATTAAGAACTAATTTTAAAACTGCTCCAAATGTAGAAGTTAGTTATAGGCACACCATACAAGATGCTGATTTCAATTCCAATAAAACGCAATCGGTCACTAAAGCGCCTTCAGTAAATTTTGATGCTTTGATATGGAAAACATTAACCTTTAAAACTGATTATACTTATAATGATTTTAGTAATGATGCTGGAAATAAAAACACTTATGAATTCTGGAATGCGTCATTAGCCTATAGAAAAAACCAAGATAGCAAATGGGAATTTGAATTAAAAGCAACAAATTTATTGGATACGAGATCACAAACTAACACTAATACAAGTGATTTTACAACAAGTGTTACTCAATACTATATTCAACCTAGATATTTAACCGCTAGAATAATATATAGTTTATAATACACGAATTTAGCTAACACAAAAAGCCCTTTGATTTAAATCAAAGGGCTTTTTAATATCTTTATGTACTACCAATCAATAGGGTGATAATCTTTTAAAAATTTACCACACCAATGTTTTCCAGTATTGATACCATCAATTAATGGATCAAGAACTCTTGCTGCTCCATCAACAATATCTAATGGAGGTTGAAAATCATGTACTTCAACTTTACTTTTTGATAACTCTGCAGGATCCTCGTCAGTTACCCAACCAGTATCTACAGCATTCATAAACACTCCATCTTTAGCAAAATCTAATGCTGAAGTATGAGTCATCATATTTAAGGCTGCTTTAGCCATATTGGTATGAGGGTGACGATCTTCTTTAAAGAATCTATGGAATTTCCCTTCCATAGCAGATACGTTTATAATATGTTTTTTTCCAGTATCCTCACTACGCATAAGCTTAGCAAGTCTGTTACATAATACAAACGGAGCAACTGCATTTACCAATTGAACCTCAATCATTTCCGTAGTTTCAATTTCTCCAAGTTTTAAACGCCAACTGTTTGTTTTACGTAAATCTACTTGTTGTAAATCTGCATCTAATTCTCCTTCTGGAAAAACCTCACTAGCTTGTAACGAATTGTCAAAACTATATGGTATTTGTGAAAGTTTAGCTGATGATCGTATCCCTATTCCTGGTTCAGGCCCGTGCCATGAAACAGGTAATGTATTATTTTTGTCATCTACTGCATTAGTAGTTAACTCTTCTAATTCTTGTAAACATGAATTATGATCAGCCAATAAATCTTGCGCAAACTGCGGTAATGACTCAATTGGCTTTTCCTCTTTATTCATTAGATGCTGATAAAAACCTGCTGGTCTACGTACCGTTTGTGCAGCATTATTAATTAAAATATCTAATCGATCATGTTGTTGCTCTATGAAGTTACAGAAAATTTCAACACTTGGAATATGACGTAAATCCAATCCATGTATTTTTAATCTGTGTCCCCATTCCGAAAAATCGGGTTCTTTAGAATAACGCAATGCTGAATCCACTGGAAAACGTGTCGTTGCTACAACCGTTGCTCCTGAACGTAATAATATTAAAACAATGTGATATCCTATTTTTAACCTAGAACCTGTGACCACTGCTACCTGACCAGTTAAATCGGCTGTTTGAAAACGTTTTGCATAATTAAAATCTGCGCATTCAGGACACATCGTATCATAAAAATGATGCATTTTAGTATATACCGTTTTACATACATAACAATTTCTAGGAGATTCTAACTCTCCTATTTCTTCATTTTTAGGTATTTCTAAAAGTGTAGGTGCAATAAAAACTGTTGCTTCACGAGCGCTACGTATACCTGTTTTCTTACGCACATGCTTATCACGCTCAATCATTTTACGTTTAGCAGCTTTTTTCGAATCCTTTCTTCTTTGCTGAAACTTATCTCTATTTGGTCGAGAAAGCATTCCTGCAGCTTTCATTAAAGCGATACGTTTTTCTTCAGGAAGTTCAAATACTTGATTGGTATTTTCGGATAGCTTTTCTAAAATAGTAATACATTTTTCAATGTCTTCATTACTCACTTCGGTATTCACCTCTTCATTAAATTGCGTCATATCTTAAAATAAACTACCTCATTATTATTTTATGAGGTATGTATTGTACTTTTTCTTAGTTAAAACTTTATAATAGTAATTAATTGTTTCCTTAGTTACTTAACTTTTATTCGCTAATTGTCCGCAAGCTGCGTCAATATCTTTTCCTCTTGAACGACGAACAGTTGCAGGAATTCCACTCTTTTCTAATTGATGTAAATATTCATCAACCATGCTTCTATCTGCTTGTTGAAAAATTCCATCGTCAATAGGATTGTATTCAATAATATTAACTTTACAAGGTACATAGCTACAGAATTTTAACAATGCTGTAATTGCTTCTTGATTATCATTTATTCCTTTCCAAACGATATATTCATAGGAAATTCTACTTTTCGTTTTTGCATACCAATACGCTAAAGCCTCTCGTAAATCTTCTAAAGGAAAAGTTTCATTAAACGGCATTATCTTAGTTCTCACCTCATCAATTGCTGAATGTAAAGAAACTGCTAATTTGAATTTCACTTCATCATCAGCCATCTTTTTAATCATTTTAGGCACACCCGATGTTGAAACAATAATTCGTTTAGGCGACATTCCCAAGCCGTCCGAAGAGGTAATCATATCAATTGCTTTAATTACATTGTTATAGTTCATTAAAGGCTCTCCCATTCCCATAAAAACGATATTAGACAACGGGCGATTGAAATACAATCTACTTTCTTTATCTATTGCCAACACCTGATCATAAATTTCATCAGGATTCAAGTTACGCATACGTTTTAAACGTGCTGTTGCACAAAACTGGCAATCTAAACTACACCCTACTTGACTTGATACACAAGCTGTAGTTCTAGTTGCAGTTGGAATTAAAACAGACTCTACTATTAAACCATCATGCAATTTTACTGCATTTTTAATAGTACCATCATCACTACGTTGCATTTGATCAACTGAAATGTGATTGATTACAAAATTTTCTTCCAACATTTCTCTAGTTGCTAGCGACAGGTTAGTCATGTCGTCAAAAACATGTGCTCCCTTTCTCCACAACCATTCATAAACTTGATTTCCTCTAAAAGCTTTATCGCCATTTTCAACAAAAAATGTACGTAATTCTTCCTTGGATAATTTCCTGATGTCTTTTTTTGTAGTACTCATAATTATTGCAAAAGTAGTAAGAAAAAACAAAAGAGGATTCATTGCAACAATGAATCCTCTTTTTGCAGTAGATAACTGACTATCAACTATATAATTAACATTGCATCACCGTATGAGTAAAAGTTATATTTTTCCTTAATTGCCTCATCATATGCTTTCATTACAAAATCATAATCAGCAAAAGCAGCTACCATCATCAACAATGTTGATTTTGGTGTATGGAAATTTGTAATCATACAGTTAGCAATACTAAATTCATGTGGTGGGTGAATGTATTTGTTTGTCCAACCATCAAACGTATTTAATGTTCTGTTAGAAGAAACTGCACTTTCTAAAGCTCTCATTACTGTTGTTCCAACTGCACAAACTCTTCTTTTTCTAGTTTTTGCACCATTTATAATTCTAACAGCATCCTCTTCAATTGACATTTCCTCAGAATCCATTTTATGCTTCGATAAATCTTCTACTTCTACCGGATTAAATGTTCCTAAACCAATATGTAACGTAACCTCCGCAAAATTAACTCCTTTAATTTCTAAACGTTTTAATAAGTGCTTAGAAAAATGTAATCCAGCTGTAGGTGCAGCTACTGCCCCTTCATGCTTTGCATAAATAGTTTGGTATCTATCCTTATCTTCTGGCTCAACTTCTCTTTTTATATATTTAGGTAAAGGTGTTACTCCTAATTCTGTTAATTTTTCTCTAAATTCCTCATAACCTCCATCATACAAGAAACGCAGGGTTCTTCCTCTTGAAGTAGTGTTATCAATAACCTCAGCAACTAAAGTTTGATCCTCACCAAAATATAATTTATTTCCAATTCTTATCTTTCTTGCTGGATCAACCAACACATCCCATAAGCGTTGTTCTTTACTTAATTCTCTTAATAAAAACACTTCAATTCTCGCTCCAGTCTTTTCTTTGTTACCAAACAAACGAGCTGGGAATACTTTAGTGTTGTTTAACACCATTACATCGTCCTCATCAAAATAATCAATTAAGTCTTTAAATTGCTTGTGCTCTATGGTTTGTTCTTTTCTATTTAAAACCATTAAACGGGATTCATCTCTGATTTCTGCAGGATGTTCCGACAATAAACCTTCAGGAAGCTCAAACTCAAATTGTGATAATTTCATGTGTTTCTCTAATTTAGGGTGCTAATATACAATCTGAACATAGGGGTTGTCAAGTAAATAAGCAATTATATTTTATTTATTTGAATTCCGAGAGATTTTAAATCCGTCCAAAAAGATGGAAAAGATTTAGAAACCACCTCAGCTTCATTTATTTTTAAACTGGTTTTTAATGCTAAAGGCGCAAATGCCATTGCCATTCTGTGATCTTGATAGGTATCAATCGATACATTATTTTTGATTGTCGATGCGCTTTTTAAATGTAGAGACTCTTCAGTGATTGAAACTGTAGCTCCTAATTTTTCTAATTCAATTTTTAAAGCCTCTAACCTATCCGTTTCTTTTATTTTTAAAGTATGTAATCCATATAAATCACATGCAACTCCCAACCCAAAACAGCTAACTGCAATCGTTTGGGCAATGTCTGGAGAATTATTCAATTCAAAGTTCAATGATTGAGAACTACATTCTCCTTCTTTGGTTAATCTTATTTGGTTTTTCTCGAATGTTGTAGTTACCCCAAACTCTTTGTAAATATTTACCAAACTTGAATCTCCTTGTAATGAATCTTCTTTATAAGAAGAAAGGGTAATTGACTGCCCCACTTCTGACAATGCAATAATGCTATAGAAATACGATGCTGAACTCCAATCAGATTCCACAGTAATCAAGCGCTCGACTTTAAATTCTGAATTCTGAACTACAGGATGCACTTTTACTACATTACCTTCAAATGATGTTTTTACTTTCATTTGATTTAGTAAAGCCAATGTCATGTTTATATAAGGTATTGAAGTAATTTCTCCTTCCAAACTCAATTCTAATCCGTTTTTTAATACAGGGGCAATAAGTAATAATGCCGATATGTATTGGCTTGAAACATTTGCTTTTAAGCTAACTTCCGATTTTAATAATTGTTTCCCTTTTATTCGTAATGGTGGATACCCTTCATTCTCTTCATAACTAATATCAGCTCCTAACATTCTTAATGCATTTACTAACACTCCAATTGGACGCTCCTGCATTCTTGAAGAACCCGTTAATACAATTTCACTATTTTCTTGAATCGAAAAATATACCGTTAGAAACCGCATTGCAGTTCCTGCATGATGAATATCAATAACATCAGAAGAAGATTTCAGCGCTTTTTGTAAAACTTGACTATCATCTGAATTGGAAAGATTATCGATTTTTAATCCCTCAAATAATGCCTGTAAGATCAATAACCTATTAGCCTCTGATTTAGACCCAGTTATTTGAATCTTTTCTTGATTCTTTAATTTTGAATTTTCTAATACTAAATCCATTATTTCTTTTTGTGCTTTTTTATTTGAAAGTGAGCCATTAAAAAACCATATACAACTGAAAAAACAGCTAATATTATAATATAATTTCTAAACTCTGATGTTTTAACATATTCCGAAAACGGCTTCGTCAACACACTAATAAACACCTTAATAATAACCGCTACTATAAAAAATACGACAGAAAAACGGGTGCCAAGTTTCAGAAGTGAAGTATTTGCTAATTTATTACTCATTACTTTAGTTTTTCATTATTATGATGCCTGTCATGATCGCGTTTTGTTTTCAAGTCTAACTTTTTATCAAAGGCTTCTTGTAAATTAATACCCGTTTGATTGGCTAAACATAAAACTACGAACATCACATCGGCTAATTCTTCACCTAAATCTTTATTTTTATCGCTTTCTTTTTCACTTTGCTCCCCATATCGTCGAGCAATAATACGAGCTACCTCGCCTACTTCTTCAGTAAGCTGAGCCATATTAGTCAACTCATTAAAATAACGAACTCCATGGTTTTTAATCCAATTATCAACTTCTATTTGCGCGTTTTTAATGTCCATAAATTATATTTTTTCTAAAACAATTTTCTCAGCATTTTTTTCTATTAACTTTTTATACACCGACTTCAACTCCGGATAGTAAGAAACTGGTACTATTGGGAAATTAAGCTTAAATAATTCAGACACCTGAATTGTATTACCGTTTTGTTTTACTAAAAAGCTATACTCTCCCAAATCATCTGACATTAATAGTTTAACACTTTCAGGAATAGACTTTACTCTATAACCTTCAGGTATGTTTATATTAATTATATTTTTATTTGTTCTTGGAAAGCTAAAATCGATAGGGTATTTTCTGTTTTCTTTATTAAAAATATTATCTGTCTCTGTTAGAAATAACATTGGATACACATATACTTCACTTCCAATTTTTTCCGTTCCGTCCTCATAGCTAAATGCATATGATTGTTGAATAGGTTTATCAAGCCCCTTAACGTTATTTACATTAAAATTAGTAATATCAATTTCCCCTTTATCTTTTGAAAGCCTTTTAATTAAATCTTCACTAACAAGTCCTGAATTTCTATTTCTATAGTTATACGCAAAATAATCTGTTTCCTGGCTACGTACTTTTCCTGTAAAGGTCATGTCATTATCTAAGGAGGCAGAGATCATTGTTGTTTTAGAGGAATTTTTTTTAGGAAATAAATTTATCCAAGTTGAACTACCATGTTCTCTGATTATTCTTCCCTTCCAATTCAACACCCTTTCTGGCAAAATATTAAACGTTGTATAATTTTCAGTAGCATCCAATAATAACACTTGATTTTTAACTTCAATTCCACAAATCACATAATTAAACCCTTGTCTAGTAGGATATAAAGCTTCTCCATTAGCCTTTGTCGATAATAAAACTGGATTAGCTGATATACCTGCATATTTTAACATAGCAACCAACATTAAATTGACATCAGCAACATTTCCTTTTCCTTCTACAAAAGCTCTCTTTAAACCTAGATCAGGAAAATACCCTGTTAAACCATTCCATTTTACTTTTGATTTTACATAATTTAAGATAGCATTTATTTTATCGGAATCAGAAGGATTATTCTGTAATATAGACTCTAAGCCCTTTTTAAAATATTTAGTTTTATTCAATTCTCCACCAAAGCTCTCCGAGTCATATATTTTTTTAGTAATTAAATCCCAGTTAGTAGCATGATTTTTAATAATATTATTAAACGATTTTGTTAATTGCAAATCAAAAGCTAATTTTATAACATAATTATTTAGCTCTACTGAAAAACTTTCTCCTTTTAAAGCATCAATATTTTTTTCATTAAATTTTATAATTCTATCCTTATAATTTAATGTCCTTTGAAACTCCTCTAATACAAAACCACCTTTCCGATTAACTTTCTCTTTCCACTTAATATCTTTACTTATCTGCCTCCCGTCTTCAATTAATTTTATTTTATAATTAGATTTTATGTTTTCATGTAGGTCGAATGTGAAGTATTCTGGAATATTAATCTGACAATCAAATTCTTTAACAGGAATACTTTCCTGTAAAACTACATCTTGTATTCTACTCACAAATGGTGATTCAGTATAGTATTTGACATCTATAATACTTCCTACATTTACATTAGGCATTACTATTTTTATTTTTTTCCAGTACTTATTATACTTTTCTTTGTAAACTTCTTTAGATTTTAATTTAGTTTTTTCAACATCACCATTATTTAAATTATATGTTATTCCTTTTATGCCTTTAATGATTTCTTTTTTAGTCGCTAATTCATCGTATATTTCTACTATAATATTAGCATAATCTAACCCCTCTTTTTTATTTATCTTAATTCTTTTAAAATATTCTGAAACCTGTACAAAACCATCGTCTACTCTATATTCATAAAATGTTTTTTGTTTTTTAAACAACACCGTTGCTACTGAAGTTGAATCCAATGAGTTAAAATCATCGCTTGAAATTTTCCCAAACTTAATCTCTTGAGCATTTAATGATGTTATTCCCAATTGCAACACCAGTATTAATAGTAATTTTTTCATTTTCATTATTTGTAAGTTAGTATGTTTTTTGATTTGTGCTTTTTATATTTTTTCTAATACTATTTTCTCAGCATTCTTTTCTACCAATTTTTTATATATTTCCTTCAACTCTGAATAATAATTTACTGGTATCATTTGTAAATTAATACTTAGCGCCTGTGATATTTGAACTGAATTTACATTATTCTTAACTAAAAAACTATACACTCCTAAATCATCAGACATTATCATTTTAACACTCTCAGGAATAGACTTAACTTTATATCCTTCAGGAATACTAATATTTACAATGTTTTTTCTAGTTCTTGGGAACTTAAAATCGATTGGATAATTTCTCGTTTCATTATTAAAAATATTATTCCCTTCTGATAGAAATAACAATGGAGCAATATAAAGCTCAGTTCCAATTTCTTCTGCCCCATCTTCGTAAGTGAAGTCATATGAGTTCATAACTGCCTTATTTAAGTCTTTCTCATTTTTAGTTACTAAGTTGGATATTTCAATTTCCCCTTTATCTTCGGATAGGTTTTTAATCAATTCCTTCACTTCTAAGCCTGCATATTCCTTTCTATATTCATAAGCATAATAGTCCGATTTTTGACTACGTACTCTCCCTTCAAAAACTAAATCACTATTCAAGGTAGCAGAAATCATGGTTGTATTATTTGAATTTCTCTTTGGTTTCAAATCAATCCATGCTGAACTACCATGTGGTCTAATAATTCTACCTTGCCAGTTTAACACATTTAGTGGTAGAATATTAGTTGTAGTAAACTCTTTAGTTGCATCTAACAATAACACTTCACCCTTAACTTCTATTCCACAAACAACATAGTTAAACCCCCTTTTAGTAGGAAACAAGGGAATACCATTTGTCTTTGTAGACAACAGTACTGGGTTTGCATTAATTTTTGCATACCTAAGCATCGCTACTAACATTAAGTTAATATCTGCAACCCCACCTATACCCTCTTTATATGTTTTTTTAACTCCATTAAACGCATATATATTGTTATATCCGTTACATTTCACCCTTGACTTCACATAGTCAAAAATTAACTTTACTATTTCTTTTTTATTGTATTTTTTTTCTTCTAAAAGCTTATCTATATCTTGTTTGAAATATCTTGTTTTACCTAGCTCCCCTCCAAAATATTTATTTTTAAATATTTTTTCAACAATCGTTTCCCAATCTGTAGCAAAATTTGTTGTAAAACCATTAGGGGGGCTAAATGCTATAAGTTCTAAAATTAATTTTGCCCTATAATTATTTAAATCATCTACAAATTTTTCTCTTCTTAATGCAGGTACATTAATCAAATTAGCTTTAATTACATCGGTAGTAAACGATTTATTATCCCCACCTTGTTTTAAACATGATAAATTAGGCTTATATTCTGCTCTTGGATTTAATACCTTATTGATTTTAAAATACTTTGGTATGATATATTCGACATCTAACTTTTTAATTGGAATTAAATCTTGAAAATAAATATCTTGAAAATTACTATAAGATAAAACTATTGAATATTTGTATTCTATTACGCAACCTTTTTTCACACTTGGAAATGTAAATTTAATTTTGTCCCAATAGTTATTAAGTTTTTCAGTAAAAAAACTTGCCTTAGTAAGTTTCTTTACTAAAATTTCTCCATTTACTAAATTATATGTGTTTGCTTTAAAACCATCTATTGTGCCCCCCGATGATAATACGATTTGCTTTGTGGCCCAATCAAAACCTTCTTTATTATATATTTTAACACGTTCATGTACTCTTCTTACATGATAACCACTACTGCTAAGATTAAACGACGTATATTCTTTTCTATATAAAACAGTAGCATTAGCTGTTGAATCTGCAGGGTTAAATTTTTCTTGAAGTTCCTCCTTTGAAACTTTACCAAATTTAAAATCTTGTGCATTTAGTGATGTCATCCCCAATTGCAACATAATTAACAATAATAATCCCCTCATTGTTTAACCTTGTTTAGTTATGACGAATTTTGACTTGTCCTTTTTTGCTATTTTTTTTATAAAAGCTCTATACGAATTGTATTTTTCTTTTGGAAAAACGCCTTCTTTTAAGGTTAATTCTCTAGTGTATCTCACTTTACTAGCTTCAATTTTTTCAACGGTGATCTTATAGGAACCAAACTCACTTTCAACTATATAATTTTCCGGAATAGCCCCTAAAACAAACCCATTTGGAATTTCAAACACATAAGAATCTGTATCTAAAAAAGAACGACTTGTTTGAAATGGCAGACTACGCTCATCATACTTTACAGGTACATTTGAATACCTATTAAAAGCATTTATAGGCACTAATAACTTATCTCCAGCTTTAGTAGCATAGTTACTTACTGAAACACTTAATTTCTCATGTAATTCAACCTTATCTTTATCATCATTCAATTCGTTACTAATTACCGTAAACCCATTTAAATAATCCCAAATACTTAAATACTTTTCTTCCAACTGCGATGGATTCATCCTCATTTTATATGATTGTTGATCATATTGAATACCTTTTGATACACTTGTGTAATTAGCTTTAAAACCTCCTGTACTTTCTAACCTGATAGCTACATTTGCATCAAATGTATTAAATGACTCATCATATACAGGTGTATGCACTATTTTACCACCTTCTGACGTTACAACCAACACATCCCTGTCATCAGTAAAATCTCCTAAAAAGCCAAAAGGCATTGTTTGACTCGTGCATTCTAACCAAATATAATCCTCCTCATGAGGTACACATAAAAAAGCATGATTACCCTGCATTGATGCAAAATTTTTATCTAAACTTTTTTTAGATCTACCAGCATAAACAATAGTATAATAAGCGTCAATATTTTGAGACTTCAATAATGCTTTAGTATAATTAGTTAATCCTTTACAATCACCATACTTTACTTTATCAACTTCTGTTGCCTTAATAGGTTGCCACCCACCTATTCCTAATTGCACACCAACATATCTAGTGTTATCCTGAACATAATTATAAATACGTTTAACCTTCTCTCTTTTAGAAGGAGCATCAGCTATTAATTTAGTTATTTTATTTTTTGTGACTTCATCAATTTCATCCCTATTAGTTAATAAATCGTCGTACTGCCACAGACCAAATTCTTTCCAATTCTTTCCGACACCAATTTCACCTTTTAGCTCAAACTCATTTAAAGCAACCCGAATCCATGGCATTATTGTTGAGAAATCCGGTGATAAACTTTCTCTCTCTACTGCCTTTAGTTTTTCTGCAGAAAAACTTAGTTCATTTCCTTTATCATCCATTTTAAAGTCATATCCTTCCAGATTATAGGGATTAAACTTATGTTCTGCATTTGTCTGATTTATTAGTTTATAAGTGGATTTCTCTAAACTGACATAGTAGCCTTCAATTGGACTCCAGCTATTTAAAAAAGCGGTAGATTTTTCCTTTACAGTTGACTCAAAAACTATTGTATATGGATATGATATTGGATGATGCCGAAGATATTTTACCCTATCATCCATATACATTTGACCACCAGAAACAGCACTTGCATCTTTAAAATCAGCCTTTTTATATTTTTTAATAGTTTCTCCATTTCTATCTAATACTAAAACCGATAATTTTTGGATAGTTCTTGAATCATCATAACCTTCGTATGTATCTACATGTTGATCCCCAAACCTGTTTAAAACAGTAACAACTCTTCGTTGTGTTATTATCATATGATCTAATGCACTAATTTTTATAGATGTATGATGCTCCCTAATCACCGCATTGGCATTTTCTTTAAATTCTTCTGGAATAGAATCTACATTATAATTTTCTTGCGAAAAAACTATTTGCACCCCTGTAATGAAAAATAGTAAAATTAAATTTTTAGTCATAGTTAGTTTTTAAAATGTTATGAATATGATTTGTTGGTTGGAGAATATTTTTGGGTTACTTTTTTAAATATTAATACCGCCACACATGGAACCCCAATCCAAAATAGCTCACTTAAAATAACTCTCATACCCCATTCTGAAAAGAATTTAGAAATTCCGATTGGAGACACTTGTATAGGCCTGCAAGGAAAAAAGTAACGCGAATCATTAAACGGAATAAAGAAACCTACGCCTAGCCCCCCAGTAGTCATAGCGTCAAGTACAGCATGCGATATTGTTGTCAAAAATAATACTATAAAGAATATTTTTTTCTTCGATTTACCAAAAATCAAACTTAATATCGATGCCCATAAGATCGCAAAAAAAATAGAGTGAGTAAAGCCTCTATGCCCTAACCAATGTTCATAGGCATAACCAAACTTAAAAGCCAACACATCTATATCTGGTAATATCGCTGATATCATTGCAAGAATAAGCAATATTCTAGCTTGATTTTTATCCAATACTCTTGATATTGTTACTCCAACTAATGCATGTCCGAATACTGATGCCATTATACTTTATTTTTTTAGCAAATATATTAAGTTAAGCGCATAAAAAAGGCTCAAAACAAACATTTTGAGCCTTTTTTATAAAATTTAATAGTACTATAAGCTTAAAATAATATGTTCTAATATTTTTTTAACATCTACTATTGCAGATGGCCCAGATTGGTGGTTTTCAAATGTAGTATAATATACACTTCCTGATTGACTATCGTCACAGCTCCCTAAGGTGTCACCATGTGCTAAATGCGCATCTAATGCATTCGCATTTACGGTAATTGTTATTGGATTATCAGGGTTTCCTGGTGGAATATGGCAAATAGTCACCCATTCCCCATTAGTGTTATTTGATGGCGTAGCATCAGTACTAGTTATATTATTTGTTCTTATTACTAAAGGTGTACCAAGAGTATCTTCTACCAACACTTCCCAAAAGTTATTATCAATGTCATGAACAATAGTCCACACACCTGAATCAATATCCATTTCTGTTTTTCCTAAAACGGTTTGATACTCTTCAGATAAAACTGGACTATTATATAGTTCAGGTCTTAACCCCATCTTTTCAGTACAAATAGTATCATCATTTATAAACCCTCCCGGTCTTGCTTCACATGGTGTCCCAGATTCGGTATCCGCCCCAAGAAAATATCCAATTGCCCAATCAGAAGCGTATAAACTTCCTCCTTGAGCTACATAATTTATCATATTAGTATTGGTAGTCTCATCAAAAGTAGCCAAATCACAATTCAAAAATACTGCATCGTATTGACTATATAAATCCGGAGAACTTAAATCCGCTACAGTAACTTCTGAAATTGAATACCCCATTTCTACAACTAAATCTTGAATAGAGTCAAAAGCCCCTGCTAAATACGCAAGATTTGCTTGTTGGGTTAAAACCATATTTGCACTAGCTGTTAAATCTAACACCTCATCTTCTGTGATAGTTACTGAAAATACGGTTCTAAACAACCTTCCATCTCCGGTTTGAATATGAAGAACCCCTGTTCCTTCAGGAATAGTCAATTCAAAATTACCATTGGTATCAGAATATGTATGTACTATTTCTCCGTTATAATCATGAAAAACTAATGCCCTTGCAACTGCTGTTCCATTATTAGACACTACTTTCCCGGTTACGGTTCCTGTGTTCAATTGCTGTATTACATGAGCATCATCATCTTGAGAACAACTAACAAATAAAATTGCCGAAAAGAATGCAATTAAGTATATATTTTTCATAGTTTTTTGGTTATAAATTTAAGAATCAACAAAGTATGAAAAATAATTTATTCCCAACTTACTATTAGACAAAGCGCATAAATAGTCGATAAACTTAAAAATATTTAAAAAAACAAGCTATTCTTTATCCTTAGTATCTATACAAATAGTCACTGGACCATCATTAACCAATGCTATTTTCATATCTGCTCCAAATTCACCTGTTTGCACAGTTTTTCCTAGATCAGATTCTAATTGTTTTATAAAAGATTCATATAACGGAATTGCTATTGTTGGTTTTGCAGATCGCGTGAATCCTGGGCGATTCCCTTTTTTAGTACTTGCAAATAAAGTAAACTGGCTTACAACAATAATATCACCGTTGACATCTTGAACTGATTTATTCATCAATCCGTTTTCATCATAAAAAATACGCAACTTGGAAATTTTAGCAGATAACCACGAAATATCATCTAGAGCATCTTCCTTCTCTATTCCTAATAAAACAACTAACCCTTGATTTATGTTAGCAACAATGGTATTCTCTATTGTTACTGAAGCTTCTGAAACACGTTGAAGTACTGCTCGCATATCCTCTATATTAATATCTCCCAAGGGAGAGAAACTATTTGTTATTCCTCTTTATAGTCATCTACACGATAATGCTCATCATCTCCCTCAATCATTTGCACATAACTTTTATAACGAGAATAAGCGATATCAGCATTTTCTAATGCTTTTTTAACGGCACAATGCGGTTCTTCTATATGTAAACAATTATTGAACTTACAATCTTGTTTTAAGGCAAAAAATTCAGGAAAATAATCCGTTATTTCTTCCTTTTCCATATCAACAATCCCAAAACCTTTGATACCTGGGGTATCAATAATTCTCGCGTCAAATGACAAGTCAAACATTTCCGCAAAAGTAGTTGTATGTTGCCCTTGACTATGCTGACTAGAAATTTCTTTTGTTTTTATATCCAATCCCGGCTCAATAGTATTTACCAATGTAGATTTACCAACACCTGAATGCCCAACAAACATACTTGTTTTACCAAGCATCATATTTTTTACTTTATCAATATTTCTTCCTTCCAAAGCTGACACTCCAACACACTCATACCCTATTTCCCTATACAAAGCAGCCATATACTTAACATCAAGCAACTCTTCCTCATTATAAGTATCTACCTTATTAAATAGCAACACAGCTTTTACATTATATGCTTCAGCAGTTGCTAAAAAACGATCAATAAAACTGGTGAAGGTAGGTGGATTATTTAGTGTGATTAATAAGAATACTTGATCAATATTTGAGGCAATAATATGTATTCTCTTTGATAAATTAACCGATTTACGAATGATGTAATTCATCCTATCATGGATAGTATGAATTACACCCGTTTGTTCATTATTTTTGTCTTCAACGGTAAAATCGACTACATCACCAACCGCAATAGGATTAGTACTTTTAATACCTTTAATCCTAAATTTACCTTTCATTCTACATTTATAAATCGTTCCATCATCGGTTTTTACCGTGTACCAACTCCCTGTAGATTTATAAACTGTTCCTGTCATACAACAAAACTACATTGTTTTTTTTACTAATCTATTTTATACCAGTTAAAATTCTATACAAATGAGTTATTTAAAATATGATTAATTAATCACTTTCTTTTGATGATTAATAGATTCCTGGTGAATCGCCTTAAATATTTTCAAGGTAAACTCTTCACTCAAGCCTTTTTCTTCAGCACGAAGAATCATTTTCCCTAATATTTCATTCCACCTATTTGTTTGCAGAATCGATACATTGTTTTCTTTTTTCAGAAGACCAATTCCATCTGCAACTTGCATACGCTTTGAAAGTAAGCCTAATAATTTATCATCTAGTACATCTATATTTGCTCTTAACTTAGCTAACTCCAATAAATAGTCTTCTGATGAAGCTTGTTTTTTCCTTACTTTCAAATCTATCATCATCTGAACTAGTGTTTCAGGAGTAATTTGTTGCTTAGCATCCGACCATGCATTATCTGGATCAAAATGCGTTTCCACCATAAACCCATCAAAATTAAAATCTAATGCTGTCTGGCAAACATCAAAAATTAAACTTCTTGTCCCCGCAACATGTGACGGATCACTAATTAAGGGCAAATCTGGAAAACGATTCTGCAAATCAATTGGTATTTGCCATTCCGGATTGTTTCTATATTTTGATTTTTCAAAAGAAGAAAACCCTCTATGAATTACCCCTAGTTTTTTAATATCAGCAGTATACAATCGTTCTACAGCTCCTAACCATAAAGCTAAATCAGGATTTACTGGGTTTTTTACTAGTACAATTTTATCCGTTCCCTGTAAAGCATCCGCTATTTCTTGCACTATGAACGGACTTACTGTTGTCCTAGCTCCTAACCATAAAATATCAACATCATATTTCAATGCCAACTCAACATGTTTTGGGTTTGCTACCTCAGTAGCAGTCATCAATCCAGTTTCCTGTTTTGCTTTAAGTAGCCACTTTAACCCTTCTTCTCCAACTCCTTCAAAATTCCCCGGCCTAGTACGCGGTTTCCATATACCTGCTCGCAATACTGTTGCGTCAGTATCTTTTAATTCGTGTGCTATTCTTAATACTTGCTCTTCAGTTTCTGCACTACATGGGCCTGCAATTACTAACGGATGTGTTAATTGCATTTCATCCAACCATGTTCTTAATTCTTTTTTATTTTCCATTCTATATTGTTATTCTAGCAACACCCCTTACGGAATATTCTTTTTATTATTTACGAATCACCTCAATGATACTCAATTACTTTACTCCTTGTGAATTCTCTCCAAGAAAATTGATTAATTCACTTTTTTTATTTTCTTTATTACTTCTATATACCCCTAAAATTTTCAACTTTTTAACCGCTTTCTCAAGCATTGTTGTCACCTCAGAAAATAACTGATAATCCTCAAACAGAACATCTACAAAAAAAGCATACTGCCATGGCTGCCCGATAACTGGTAATGATTGTATTTTAGTTAGATTTATCTTAAAGGTACTAAACAATTGTAATACATTAGATAAGCTTCCTATATCATGATTCAATTCAAACTTAATTGACGCCTTATTTACATGAGACACCTCAACCTCCTGCTTTCTTCCTAGTAAGACAAAACGTGTTTTGTTATCTTTCATACTTTGAATATTGCTATCCAAAATTTTCAACCCAAATTCCTTTGCTACTTGCTCTCCAGCAATTGCAGCTACCCCAGACAACCTCTGCTCTTTAATTTTTTTTGCTTCTGAAGCGGTGTCCTTTCCTTCAACCACTTTAAACTGAGGCGGGAATTTTCTTAAATACTCTTTACACTGCAACAATGCTACTGGATGCGAATGCACTTCCTTAATGTCATGTATCGACTCGCTTTCCAACGCCATTAAATGCATTTGAATGTTTAAATATACTTCATCCAAAATAACCAAATCACTTCCGTCGATTAAATTATAATTAGGAAGTATTGAACCCGCAATAGTATTCTCTATTGCCAACACCCCATAATCAGCTTTAAAGCCAACTAATGAATTTGTTACTTTTTCGAATGAATCACATTTAAGTAACTCAATTTTATCATCACCTAAGAGTTTCGTTACTGCTAAATGATGGAAAGAGCTTTCTATCCCCTGGATTGCAATTTTTGCTTTCATAATCTTCTTAATTTATACCTCTATGAAAATCGGTTCACTTTTTTGCATAAAAAAAGTCCCGATTTCTCGAGACTTTATATATTGTATTTGTTTAATTTTTATTTAAATAACACATGCAAAGTCTCGGCTCTTACTAAAAAAGTAAAAGTTAAAATAAAAACTTTGCCAAGTGCTTTGTATCAACATTATAATCGTTTTGTTGGTACAAATGTATCACAAAATTGTTTGTGTGCAACTTTTTTTATCTTAATTTTAGCACTCTAAATACTACTGGGTATTTATTTAACAATAAAAGATAAAATACTACATGTCAATATCAGTACAGAATATTTCTAAGTTTTATGGTGATCAAAAAGCGCTAAATAACATTTCTTTTACCATTAAAAAAGGGGAGATAGTTGGCTTTCTTGGCCCAAATGGTGCAGGAAAATCAACTATGATGAAAATTCTTACTACCTATATAAACAGTTCAGAAGGAAGCGCAGTAGTTAATGATTTTGATGTTTCAACACAGCAAATAAATGTACAACAAAGCGTAGGGTACTTACCTGAACACAACCCGTTATACCTTGACATGTACGTTAAAGAGTACTTAGCTTTTAATGCAAATATTTATAATGTCAATAAAGACCGGATTGAAGAAGTAATTACTTTAACAGGACTAACCCCAGAGGCACATAAAAAAATAAACCAACTATCAAAAGGGTACCGACAACGTATTGGATTAGCAAATGCATTATTACACAACCCAGATGTTCTTATTCTTGATGAACCTACAACAGGTTTAGATCCAAATCAGTTAGTAGAAATTCGTGAATTAATAAAAAGCCTTGGTAAAGAAAAAACCATTTTCCTATCTACTCATATCATGCAAGAAGTAGAAGCTATTTGTGATAGAGTAATTATTATAAACAAAGGGGAATTAGTGATAGACACCCCGCTTTCTGAACTTAAAAGCAATCAAGAACAGCTTATAGAAGTTGAATTTGATTATAGAATAGAAGATGTATTATTAAAACGATTACCAAATGTTACGAATGCAAAAAATACTTTCGGAATGACTTGGGAAATCACTTTTGATACTAAAAAGGATATGCGTTCCTTAATATTTGATTTTGCTAAGGAAAATGAACTTAAAATTTTAAAGTTAGACACTAAAAATGCTACCCTAGAAAACTTGTTTAGAGAACTTACAGCGTAATTTGCTCCTTCTTAATTTCTTCAAAAACAGCATCAATTATTTTGTTAAATTTTTTATCTTGATTAGGGTTTGAACAATTCATTAAAATTGAAATGACTACTTTAGATTCTGGGTATACGTAAAAAATCCCGTACCCTCCTAGACCATTACCAACATGACCAAAACATGGCCTGTTACTATGATCATAACTAGCTTGCCAACCCACACCGTAATACGTTAAGTTATCTCCAATTTTTTGAGAAGTAGTAAATTCCTCCATTATTTGTTTTGAAAGAAAATTTGGATTTAAATATGCGTTTCCTAATTTAGAAATATCTTCTGACGTAGATAGATATCCTCCGCCTGCTAACTTATAAAAATTATGCACTGGCTCTGCCTCTACAAATTTTCTTCGCCTTTTTTTACGATAAAAAACGGCTTTATTGAGTAGCTCATCTTGTTTATCTGGACAAGTATGATGCAAGCCTAACGGAATTAACACCTCATCTTTTATAATAGCTTCAAAAGGTTTTTGAGCTACTTCTTGCATTGCTAATGACAGCAAGTTCCAACTATAACTTGTATAGGAGTAACTTTCCCCAGGTTGAAATAGTAAAGCGTCATTTTCAAATAAAGCCACACCTTCTTTAATCGTTAAAGGTTTATTATTCATAAACTCATTGCCTTTATAATTTCGTATTCCAGCTAAATGTCCTCCTAATTGTTTTATGGTAAAGTCATACTTTTTTTTAGGAAAGAATTTAATACAATTATGAATTGAATCTCCCAAATTAATTTGAGAAGCGGCAACCATTTTAGCCAAACCGGTAGCTGCAATAGGTTTTGAAACACTCCCAACTCTGAAAATTGTTGTAGATGGGTTTACTGGCAACTCGTTTTCCAAATCGGCACAACCATAGCCTTTAGAAAAGGTAGTTTTTCCGTTCTTACTTATTGTAATTGCTACTCCTGGAACTTTTTTCTTTTGAACAAGTTTTTTTAAAATACGATCGACCTTTTTAAAGCCCTTTTCTTCTTGTCCAAAAAGATTACTTATAAATGAAAACATACACAATAAACATACTATTCGTAATTTAACAACCATATCTTATCCCTATTCAAAACAAACTTAACTATAAATATTAAAGAATTTTTTAACCTACTCCCATTGGTGGACTTAAAAGTACTGCCCTATTCCGAAAACAATTCCGTTACTTGCATTTTTGGTAATACCATAACCATAATCTACCCTAAAAATAGCATTATAAATTTTTTTATGTATCAACCTCATCCCGATTCCTGGAAATATTTTAATGTTCTTTGAGTTTGTAAAATCTCCAAAGTCTCCTCCAGGATTCCTCCATGTACCACTATCCACAAAAGCGTTTCCCTGCAAAGCAAACCAACCTTTTTCATACATGGTATACCTATATTCTGTATTTAGCAATACAACACCTGTTCCTCTATCAATCAAATTACCAACCCCTCTAACATTTAAGTTATTATCTAAAGCAAAAGGAGCAAATGGACTATCACTATTTGTTGCCAAACCTATTCGCAATCTACTGGACCAATTTCCGTTTTCTGAAATTCTTTTATAATAATACAAGTCATTCCAAGCAATAAAAAAGTCCTCTTGCATTTCATTATTTGAAGTTACTGATTGTAAAGTAAGCATACTCCTGTAGCCCGAAACATTCTGATAGGAATAGTTTAGTTTATCATAGTCGTACACTAGCTTAAACAATACTTTATCCAAATCTAGGCTTCTTGGAACTTCATCAGGCACATTACCTGACACGTACTGATATTTCTCCTTAAAAATACTAGCTCCAATATGAAACTTATATTCTGTTTTCAACTCATACAATCCTAAAACCTCAATTGATTTATTATTGTACAAATAATTTGCGCCCTCCCCTTTAAAATACAAAGGCTCTTCACTTTTCCAGTTCTGATGATTAATAGCTATACCTAATTTCTTACTAAAAAGATATGGCGCTCTAAAGTTTATACTATACGTATCATAACCATTGTTTTGGTAAAATCCTCCAAAAGAAATTCCTTTTCCTAGAAAATTAAAATCATACAATCCAACCTTATAAGAAAACCGATTATTGGTAGCAGTCCAGATATTTACACTTGGTATTAAGGTAAAATTTTCTTGAATGTCATAAAACACATTATATCCGTTTCCAGTGGCCGTCAAAAAAACTTGGTAATATGCATGTGATACTCCTGGCAATCGTTTTAACCTAATAATATCTTTATCTAATTGTAAAGAATCTAAAACAACCCCTGCTTTTACTTCTATTATTTTTCTCACAAAAGATGATTTCGTTTTTTTTAGCCCTCTTAATTGTAACGAAACCACTTTTTCCTCTTGGGAAAAACTTAGTATCGAAAAAACAACTAGACCATATAAAATTATTCTTTTCAAATATTTGCGATTAAATTCATTGAAATCTTAGTCAGGATTGATTCATTTTTTAGTTAAAATAAAGCTCTAAGCCCTAAACTAAAGGTTTGCCCCAATCCTTGAAAATTATTCCCTCGAACAATTTTACCAAAAGAAGTTTCCAAGTTTAACATTTTTGTTAACTGATACTTTCCTCCTACACCAAGCTGTGTGTAATTTTGCTCAAAATCATTCCCTAAATCAATTAAAAAAGACTGTTGTGCACTCACAAATACTGTTGCTTTATTTGTAGGGAAATAACTAACAAAAGCGCTTAGAGGTAAAGTTAAACTATTGTTTGCAAAACGTTCGTCAGTATTTTCTGTTAACGGATCAGCATCTTCTTTATGTTCTCCGAAATTATATCCAAAATCTACTTCTCCAAAAAACTGAAATTTATCATTCGAGAATGACTTGTCATAGAAAAATTTAGTTTCCCATACATAACTTCTTTTATCTAAATAGGGAGCCCCAGGAACATCTTCAAATACAGGAATATAAAATGATGTTTGTAATGAGAAGTTGCTTACATTATTTAATGGTTGAATTTTTACAGATGGTGCTACTGAAGACAATCCATTTCTAGAAGCTTGCTTATCATCTTCAAAACTCAACACATCTAATGCGCCAGCCCCATCGTATGTGTTTGATTTTGTTTGAAGAATTACCCCTACATTTATTCTATTTCTTTTTGAAATACCTGTAAACACTTCTAAAGTAGATGTGAAAAAAGTTTCTCTAGCAATTTTTACCGACTTGGACTTTTCATCTGTTCTTTCCGTTTGGGTATATATACTATTAAAGAGCTTTACATCCCACTGTCCTCTGTTTAATAATTTTGAAGGAGTATATTCCTGTATATTACTCTTTTGAACCTCTTCACCTTCTTCTTGTGAAAAGTTAAAAAAACTAGTCAATAAAAAGACCATTAAAAGTGTGTTTTTATAATTCATATTAATATAATAAGAGTTTATAACTTACTCAGTTTCGTTTAAATTCCAGTCATACGTATAATATGATGACTTATATGTATTTGGAATTTGCTCTCGTCTATACGAATTTACAAAATCGATAAGTGATTTATTATTCGTGGTAAAATCTGAAGTATACCATTCAAATATTTGAGAAAACTGTACTTTCCTTTTCTTATTATTTACTTTAATAAAACCTGGATTGTTTAGTGCTAATACTGTTTGTTTATCTAATTGAGCTTCTATCGTATTGGGCAGGTAAGCCTCGTTAATTATTGGCGGGCAACCTAAACCAGCACACACTAATACAAAATGAAATCGTGGGTCATTATTGAATTGGACTCTCAGTAATTTGTTTTCAATGTTGTTTAGAGTAATTTGGCTTCCAGCAATATCATGTGTTTTCTTATCAAAAAAACCTGAAATAGTTAAGGGTGAGTCTATAGGATAACTCTCAACAATCGATTTTATCACCGTTAGATTATAGGCATTTATCCAAAAAGCTCTGTATTGATTTGAGTTTGTTTTTTGAACTTCAATTGTTGAAGCAAGTACTACAAGTTCATTTAATTGAGAAGGAGAGGATTTTACTTTTTTATAATCAACCCTACTGTCAACAACATTTTCCTTTAAAAAAGCATCTGCTTTAGTAAAGAAACTAGAAATTTCTTGGGAAGAAGCAAAGCTACAGGTAATTAGTCCTATGACGAATAGTAACTTTTTAAAATAGTGGTTTTTCATTATTCATACAATTAATCTTAACCTAAGTCGGAATATTAATTACACCTTACACTACCTGCATTCTTTTTAGCTTAAAACACAAAGCCAAAACTTCCCGTCACTCCAAATTTACGAGCGTCTGGAACATCTAAGTAATTCCCTCTAAAATTAAAATCTATTCTGAATACTTTAAAAATATTTCCTACTCCAAAACTGTACTCCCAATACATTTTATCATCCGGAGCACCTGCTGTTTCCGCTAATATAAACCCTGTACTATCTAAATTTATATTTTCCTGAGACAACTCCCCCCATACTCCACGTACCGCAATAATTTCTCTTAAATTAAGCTTCTTCATAAAGGGTATTCTTGAAAAAAGTCTTCCATTAAAATTATGTTCTAAATGTACCGAGGCATATGTATCCGTAACAAAATCATAATAATCTAATAATGGGAAGGTATTAAATATAGAAAAATAAGATTGGTTTCCAGGAACCACATTTAACAATCCTAAAGGAACTTCTCCAAAAGTTTTTCCGACTTCTACATTTGAAAACAATCGTCCAAACCCACCTATTTGCCAGGGTTGCCTATAAAACAGTTGCATTCTCGTGTAATCAAAATCACTATCGAACACTCCTTTTACCCCTTGACTCATGCTTAGGAAAAAGGTAGCATAATTACTATTTACATTCGAACGCTCTACACCATAACCGGTGGTTTTTTTCTTTGGAGTATAGACTAATGATAGGTTAACCTCCGATTGTTTTATTTCTGATTTAATATTTGTTAATGTTTGATCAGCATAAAAATCCAATGCAAAAGTTGAAGATGCTGATTTGAGTGTACGATAGCTCCCTGAAAGTCGAATATTAAAATTCTTCATAGGTTCTACATCTACTCCTAACATCGTTAAATTAATGGAAGTTAGCCTGTCGTTTGTTCCAGATGAAAATAATGATGATGAAGCAAAACTCCTTCCTAAAACATCATTTGCAGTTGTTAAACCAACTCCAATTTGTTCAATATCTCTTCTATTTCCACCAAATAGAATCCATCTATTTTTCCTATGAATCATCCACTTTCCAGACAGTCCATATTTAAACTGATTGTCCTTAAAACCATAAGCAACATACCCTTGAATACGCCATTTATCATTAGGGCCAAAATAAGTTCTTCCTCCTGCACGTATACGATTACCTTCTACCTCATTATACCCAAAGGTTGAGAAAATTGGACCGAAATCCATTTTTAATTTTGGGAATTCCACATATCCTGATGCCAATATAGTAGCCGTATTATAAATACGTTTAAACTTAGCAACAGTTTTTAGGGTATCTAACATTTTATACACCCCTTTCTCATCCTTATTTAATTTCTCCAATCTATTTTCCGACCAAAAAGTAGAATCTTGATTGTATATTTCATAGGCATATGGATCAGACTCCTCTTTATAAAAATCAACTCCTTGATCCTTATCAAACTGATAGTCATCATACAATGTTGTTCGTTTCCCGTAAATACCTCTGGCTTTATCTTTTTTAGACAAACTAAAGTCTGACATGAAATAGTCCCGCTTTATTAAAAACACTGAATCATTCAATACATCAAACTCCTGTTCAATATACATTTCCTTAACCCAGTTTATATTGGCACTTTTGGATACTTGTAAATTAATATCTTTGATGGCCCAAGTACTATCATTTACCCAAAAATCTCCCTTAAAGGTCAGTTCGTTTTTTCTTCGAGGGTAATACACTATATTATAACACCACTTATTGTCTATATAGGCACTATCAGACAACACGTAGTTATACACATTTATTCCTGTACGTGACAAGGGACTCACAAAACTCTTATCAAAAATTTTCAGATAATTATCATATACATTATAATCCGAATACAAATCTTTTACAAATGATATTATCGTTTGATTATTATCAAAACCAGAATTTTTATTCCCTACTAAATCTTCTCTAGTTTTGTTCTTAACATTATCCCCATAGACTTTAGAAACAGACTCGTTTAAAAAGATAGGCAAATACGTTTTCCCTGTAATACGAGAAGTATCTAACTGTTCAAAAATAAATTCCATCCCTTTAAACAACCTACTTTTCTTCATAGAACTGTCTACATTATTGAAATCAAATTCTATTTTTTCATATTTATCGTATTGATATTGTTTAAATTTCTTAGTCCCATTTGAACGCTTATTCGCCCATATTTTTCTCAGAATATCAATTGCTGGATTGTTCTTTTTAGATTGTTTCCCTGAATAGATAGTCACTGTACTCAACTGACTCCCCTCTTTTAAAAGTACTTTTAATTTATACGTTACTGATTTATCCAAAGTAACATCCTTAGTTTCATACCCCACAAATGAAACTTGAAGTGTATGATATCTTTCTTTAGACTCTAAATAAAATCTTCCGTTTTCGTCAGTAATTGTTCCTGTAGTAGAATTTTTGAATATTACATTAGCAAACGGAACTGGATAATCATCTTCATCAATAACAATACCACTAACCTTAGTTTGAGCTACTAAAACAGTGGTAAATATGAGTAATAATATGGTTAGTTTATTTTTCATAAAATTAAAAAAAGCTTCATTGGCATTAAGTACCAATGAAGCTCAAATATAAGTTTTTTATCCCACTAGTGGGTATTTTGTTTGATGACAGTTTGAAAACTTATTTTAGAAAATCATTTTCCAAAACCAATTCTCATTTAATTACTTAACGCAATTAAATCTATCTATACATAACCTTTTTAACAGACTTAATTACGTCATTCATATTCGGCAACCATTCTGCCAATAAAACTGGCGAATATGGCGCAGGAGTATCAGCCGTATTAATTTTTTCAATCGGTGCATCTAAGTAATCAAAAGCTTGGCTTTGCACTTGGTACGTAATTTCAGTAGCTACATTACCAAATGGCCATGCCTCCTCTAAAATCACTAATCTATTTGTTTTCTTAACAGATTCAATAATCGTAGCACTATCTAAAGGTCTAACAGTTCTTAAATCGATAATCTCACAAGAAATCCCTTCTTTTTCTAATTCTTCAGCAGCTTTAAATGCTTCCTTAATGATTTTTCCGAAAGAAACAATAGTTACATCTGTTCCTTTACGTTTTACATCAGCAACACCTATCGGCAATACATACTCACCATCAGGCACCTCTCCTTTATCACCATACATTTGCTCTGATTCCATAAAAATTACAGGATCATTATCACGAATAGCAGCTTTTAATAGCCCTTTTGCGTCATAAGGAGTCGAAGGTACAACTACTTTCAATCCTGGTGTATTGGCAAACCAGTTCTCAAATGCTTGTGAATGTGTCGCTCCTAATTGTCCTGCTGAACCTGTAGGCCCTCTAAAAACAATCGGACAAGGAAACTGTCCACCAGACATTTGTCTGATTTTCGCTGCGTTATTTATAATTTGATCAATCCCTACTAATGAAAAGTTAAACGTCATGTATTCAACAATAGGTCTATTTCCAGTCATAGTAGACCCGACAGCTATCCCTCCAAATCCAAGTTCTGCAATTGGCGTATCTATTACTCTTTTAGCTCCAAATTCATCTAACATTCCTTTAGACGCTTTATATGCTCCATTGTATTCAGCAACTTCCTCACCCATTAAATACACAGCTTCATCCCTGCGCATTTCTTCACTCATCGCCTCGCAAATTGCTTCTCTAAATTGAATTGTTCTCATTAATAGTAGTATTTAATTTTTAAAAACAAACAAAAGTATACATTTCAAAAAATCTATTCT
>Ga0209291_1000313_pt1 | contig 47658 bp, 55 predicted proteins | sample GOMGulsemesocosm_FD_184633 | JGI IMG/M metagenome (GOLD analysis project Ga0209291, IMG submission 184633) | Methane-oxidizing microbial communities from mesocosms in the Gulf of Mexico - GOM9B Gulf of Mexico (SPAdes) (version 2) | ecosystem: Environmental > Aquatic > Marine > Cold seeps...
TACAACGCTTATTGAAGCCGATACGAGTAGTTAATTCGTTCGCCGAATACTTAGAACTCCCGAAGTCAGTATTCAAACCTAGACGTACTAATATCCACTATTTACAACTGATTGAGGTGATTACATTCTACCACCAATTCCAACGTGAAGAAAAGTTTGATAAAGTATCTGGTGAAGCTTATATCGAAACGACCCTTCAGGATATTCAACTAGCGAATACACTTATTAAGGATGTGTTATTACGTAAATCGGATAGTCTAAATGGTGTAACTAGAAATTACCTAGAAAGCCTAACGATATACTTGAAAGCCAATAAAACAAAGGTATTTTCTAATCAAGAAGTACGTAGGGAATTCAGAATAAGTGAACCAACATTACGTAGGTATCATAAATTATTAATTCAAGAAGGGTATATCCGAGAGCGTGATGATATTAAGGGTATTTCGAAGAGTTATGAGCTATTAAATTCAGATGAGTTTAAGAATCTGGAGCAGTCCATTGAAAAAGCATTGGAATTATGCATCGAACAGTTCGTCACCTCGTCACAACCTCGTCACTAACATAATGATGAACTTAAATCACTATAAACAAGGGAGTTGTTGCTAACTCGTCACTAATTTAAAAACAAAAGAAAGCTATGAAATCACTACAAATACAAAATACCGCATTTAACACAATACTGAACTCTTTCCAAGGTTGGTTAGGTGTTCAGTTATATGCAAAAGATACAATTCGCAATATGCCAATTTATTTGCGGGAATTCTTCCACTGGTTGCAATCTAAAGGTCATGAAGGTATCGAATACATCACCACCAATTTAGTAACTGAGTACTACGAATATTTATCAACTCGAAAAAATAGAACTCGCGGAGGGGCATTAAGTAATGCATCATTAAATAAAAATCAGCAATCGTTGAAGTTGTTTCTAACATACCTAAAAGAACATAGTGCTAATTTCAACTTTGGTGTTCATCTTAAAACCGAAAAGATGAATGAAATTGATGTAAAGGATATCTTGAGTGTCGGGCAGATGAAACAATTATTCGAGGCTTGTTCATACTCGCATATCTCAAGTAGGTATCAACAGAGAGACTTGGGGATGCTAGTTATCCTTTATTCATGTGGTCTTAGAAGGAATGAAGCGGTTATGCTCGATATTTCAGATGTTAAGTTTGATGAGAAATTAATACATGTTCGATTTGGCAAGGGTAATAAAGAACGTAAAGTAGCTATCAATGATTACAATTTGAGAATACTTGAAGATTATATATATGAAGCTCGTCCGAAATTCTATAAGTCAAAAACATCTGAGGCATTATTCATCAATAAAAACGGTAAAAGGTTACAAGGTCAATCATATGCTAATAGACTTGAAGCAATTATAGAAGCAACTGAAGATGATGACATCCAGAGCAAGCACATCACACTTCATGGATTACGTCATAGCATCGCCACAAGTCTCCTAAAAGCTGGAATGCCATTAGAAAAAATCAGTAGATTCCTAGGTCATTCCTCATTAGAAAGTACCCAACGTTACGTTCGAATCGTTAACCTACTTGAAGATGAATAGTTTCACCGAATACATGCATAAAAAGGCATATAGCTCTGATACTATCCCAGGGTATGATAGATGTGTAACTAAGTTTTTAAACTGGTGTAAACAAAAGCAATATGAAGTATCTCAGCTTGATTATAAGCGATGTTTGGAATACTTTGAATACATAGAGAATAAAAAAGGTAAGTCTGGTAAAACGCTTAAAAATAAGTCTGTGAGCCATCAGTTAGGAACACTAAAACTATACTTCAATTACTTAGTAGATGAGAATATCCATACCAACAATCCATTAGCAAATACCAATATTAAAAATGTAAAACGTGAATATAATCATACGTTATTATCAAAAATAGAATTAGAGGAATTATATGAATCATTTCAAACTGAAAATATAAAATCACCAAATTGTGAACATGTAGCGATTAGAAATAAAGTTGTGACTGGATTAGCAGTATTTCAAGGTTGTGATGCAGTTGCATTAAAAAGCCTTAAGGTAGAACATATTGACCTAAGAAAAGGTCTGGTTCATATCCCAGGAACTAAAAAAACTAATGGTAGAAAACTGAAGTTGGAATCATGCCAAACCTATGATTTAATGCAGTATTTACGAGTAGATAGACCAATACTTCAAAAACGTATCGAATGTCACACTGATGCTTTGTTTCCAATGAATACCAATAGGATTAGTTGCATCACCAGTCCCGCTGTGAAGGTGTTAAGAAGCATGAATCTACGTGTGACTAATCTCAAACAAATACGAGCTTCTGTAATCACATTGTGGGTGAAGGAGCACAACCTTCGTAAAGCTCAAGTAATGTGCGGTCACCGATTTATATCCAGTACTGAAGCTTATTTAAAAAATGACTATACAGAAATGCATGATGCTATTGGGATGTATCATCCGATGCAGTAATTATGCTTAAAAGTAATCTAAGTTTAATCCTTCATTTATATTAGAATGTTTATCTGTCCAATTTTCACAAGCATCAAATAAATCATCAAACTTTTGAAGAAATTCTAGTAATGTGCAGTCATTTCTACTGGAAATACACCAATACTTAGTTTCTTTTTTAACTAACTTTTTCTTGTATTCAGAAGTAAAATATATGTGGGCAATTTCATCCGCTTCTTTAATTTCACTATTGCTATAGCCTCCACTAACTCCTAAAAACTGAATTTTATCTACAATTGATTTAGGCATAATGGGATTATTAACAACTTCTCTTACTTTTTCAAAACCATTATAAAAATCATTTGAATCCATCATAAACCTAGTGTTTAAAATGCCACTAGAATCTCTATCAGAATAGCTTTCTATGGCTTTTTTAGCCATATCTTTTTCAAAATAAAAAGAAGTACTCATAAACAGTTTTCCTTTTAATTGATAATGGCATCCAAACCCACTTTGATTCTTTAACTCTGTTAATAAATCAATAATTAACTCAACTCTTTTTTCTGTCAATTTTTTATTCAGCCCAAATTGGTCAAAAAGACTAATAGCAATAATTATTGAGGTTACTGCAAACTCAAACAAAGCTAATTCTTTAGAATATTTTAAAACTTTTTCTAAATCAAAGTTATTATGAATAATTATCCATGGTACTAATATTAGGTTTAAAATGATAAACCCTATAATTAATTTCTTTTTCTTTTTTTCCATCAATTTTTAAATTATGATTGAGCAAATACTATTAAATCTTCAAACTCACCTATATCACCCCTTTTTAAAGCCTTGATATAGCTACTACGAGCTTCACCTTTATCAACTAAACCTTTTTGACCCCAAGTAAATCTTGGCTCTCTAAAGACGTTTTTCATCATGATATCTCCCAATAAACGTGAGTGTCTTCCGTTACCATTTGGAAAAATATGTATTGCAACTAGCTCATGTTTAAAACGAATACTAATTTCTTCTGGTGAAAACGTTTCATTCTCAATCCAAAACTTACAATTATCTAGCAATTGTCTTAAACGAGTAGGAATCAAATAACTTTTTATACCAATAGTTTTTTCACTTGTTCTAGTCTCACCAGCCCATGACCACACGTCACTAAGCATTTTCTTATGAACTGCATAAATGAAATCTTCAGTAAGTATCTTATCTACTTTAAACTTTCTACGTATTAAGTAAAACTCTACAGCCTTTTGAATGTTCAATTGCTCAAATTCATCTAAATCACCCCTAGTTGTTATCCCTGGTATGAGTAATCCTTCCATTTCCTCCTCACTAAGAGGAGTTTGTCCAACTTCATATTCTAGCTCTAATCCCATAAGTAGCGTGGCATTTCGTATAGTAATTCAGTTGTTTTCTCGTCAACTGCTTTCTTTAAACGTTTCTTAGTGTTTTCTTGGTCTTCTAAAGCCATTGTATCGGATGTAGTCCTCACAATATCGATAGCTAAATCTCTAGCTTGTTTTTCAATAGATTTCTCAATAGAACCATCCATAGGAACAAAACCGTAAACCAATTTCATGTTTAAAGCCCTTCCAGCTTCTTCTAAACTTTTTATTGTGATAGTACCTTCTTTTTCTCTTTCTTCATAACCATTTACCGCTTGTGGAGAAACACCTAACCGTTCACTAAATTGGCGTAGTGACATTTTATATGCTTTACGTATTACATGAATCCAACCTTTTTCTGGTATTGTAACATTAATTAATGAACTATACGCTTTTAATTTAGAATCTAGTTGCTCTACTATTAGTTTATGTTTTAAATCTCGCATAATATTTTTAAACTTAAAAGTTGAAAATAATTAAACAAATATACACTTATAAGTTTAAAAAATAAAATAAAATTCAACGTATAAGTTTAAATAAACAAGAAAATCATCAACTTATATATTGAATTTAATATGTTTAAAACAACTTATAGGTTGATAATAATACTTCTGGTTATTGGTGTTAAATTGAAAATAGTAACAGAAAATATATTTAGTTTTTCATGAAATAATATTAGAGTAAAAGTAGGATAAAGATTAACTAACACTTATTTTTACACCACGTTCTTTAAAATACAAGTAGCCTAAAAACTACTCTTGATGATACAGCTTTTTTTCGTTAGCGGTGTAGTACTCCTTTGGACTGAAACATAAAGGGTATAATAACGTTATTACTGGACGTGACCATAAGTATGGATTTGGTGGTAAAGAATATAATGACGAACTTGGTCTTGATTGGTATGATGTATCAGCTAGGAATTATGACCCAGCGTTAGGTAGATGGATGAATCTTGACCCGTTGGCTGAAGCTATGAGGAGGCATAGTCCGTATAATTTTGCTTTTGATAATCCAATTTATTTTCTTGACCCAGACGGGATGTCTCCAGTAGGATTTGATGAAAATAATGGTTCTAATGCATTTATGTCTACAGTTGTTAATGACAATGGAGAAATAATTGACCATCAAGATGATGGGGACGACAATATTTATTTAAATGAAAGAGCCGAAGGAAATATTATTGGTACTGAACAAGCTGGAAAAACTTATCATGTAGGTCAAAATGTAACTTTTGGCGATTTAAATTCTGGTGTAACTTTACCAGGGAGTTTTAGATTACAAATTATTGATGATATTAACGATAAAAATAACCCAATAGAGTTTACATTACCTTGGTATTTCCCATCTACTGGGGGATGGAGTATTAGGCATATAGGAGCATATTACACAAGATTCAAGGTTTTATTCTCTGGAGGTACATATAAAGTTGCTATTCAAAGTTTAGCTGCTTTAGAAGATGGGGCAAATGTGCTTAAAGTTATAAAAACTCTAGAAAACGAAGCTAAAGTTGCTGGAGCTTCCAAAGTTGTTATAGAAGGGGTTGCAATTGGAGAAACAAGATTAATAGAATTCTTGCCTTACGTAAAGCGTTTAGGATATACAATTGAGAAGACAACAGAAACAACATTGAAAATATCAAAAAATCTAAAATGATAAAGAATTCAATAATTAAAGCAAAACTACGTAGAAGTCGAGTATCGTTTAAAAAGACTGTTTTTGAAACAGAAGATATTGAAAAACGTAATTTCGATGACTTAAACCTTACCGAAAATGAAAAAGTTATAGCGTTATATGAATTGGATAACTATTGTTGGGTTTTAACAAATATTAATTTTTTCATTCCAACAAGTCAAGTAAAAATAAAATTGAAAGATTTAGTTAAGGTGGATTTTGATAAGGTTAAAAAAAATATTGAAACAAAAAATGTAAATACAGAGTTGACTTTATATGCTAAAGAAAAAGAGTATAATGTTTTTTTCGAAGAAGGAACTTGGCATGTCTTTTATAACTTATTTATTTTTATAATTGGCAAATACTCCCGTGATAGGTAATGGGTCAGTATAGTTGATGACTCAATACACTACAACACCAAATTAAGACAGTTCTAACGAGCTGTCTTTTTTGTTTAACTGACATCATATGATTGGTTATATGTTGTTAAGATTTGGCTGAATGGGCTCAGTGGACTACTCAAACGCGAACATTTACTAACAAACAGAAGTCAATAGATTCTAGGGAGTTCAAATTTTTCAATTATTATAATTACATTAGTGTAATTATATATATAAACATAATTACGTTTATATAATTGTTAGGAGCAATTATTCAAAAATGACAGACAAAGAAATAAAAGCCGAAGTAATATCAAAAATTAAACAAGGGTTTTCAAAACTTGATATTTATAATCAACTAAAAGATTCAGTTAATGACGATACACTGAGAAAGATTATTTCCTCTAGACCGTCAAATGACCAAATGAAAGAATTTAAGACAACTCATCTTGTAATTTCAATTATTTGGGGAATATTTATGACTCTTGAGTTACTGGGAGCTATAGAATTAATCTCCAATTTCGATTTTAAATATTTTGTTTCAATTATGTGCTCAATTTATATTACAATAAATATATGGAAATTTGACGGTCGCTTTTTATTACCAGGAATAATTTGGTTTCTGTTTACTATTTTTAACTTATTTCGAGAAATATTTAATGGTTATGAATTTGAAACTGATTTTGACTTTTTAATAAGTTTTACTATTATTTATTCTGTAATACTTCTCATTGGTACCTACATAATGTATCATTTAAAAAAGAATGTTTTTAACTATTACAATTGGTTTCAGCCAGAAATGAATACCGAGAACGAAAGAAGATTTGAATAAAACAGACCTAATAACACCTAAATATATATGAGGCAGCTCTAATCGGGCTGTTTTTACTTTTTATGACAACTATCATCTGATGGAAGGTATAGGGTGTTAGGATGGGGCTGAATGGGTTGTGTGGTGGCTTTGTCGATATAATTTACTGTATAAGGGATTATATAGGATTAATCGCTGTATAGCTATACATTTGCACTTAAACTAAAAACCAATTTTAATATGAAAAAAACATTACTTATTTGCGCAATTTTCTTTTTAGGGAGTTTTCTCGTTAATGCGCAATGCTCATATTCTGGAGCTACTGATTTTTGCCCAGACATAGATGCATCAGCTCTTGTAACTGGAGTACCGACCCTTATTTGTGGTACAACTTGGGGTACTGAACACGCTCAAGTGAACAATATGGATGCAGATTGTACTTATTTAATTGAATATTGTGGAGCCAGTTTTGATGCAGAAATTGGAGTTTATACAGATGGAGGAGGTGCACTTGTTGCGTATTCTGCTTCTGGTTGTGGAGATGACCCATCGTTCAACTTTTCTCCATCTACAAGTGGAAGCTATGAATTTCAAATGGATAATGAGGGTGTTTGTAATACAGTTAGTCAAAATATTGATATGATGATTACTCTTGTTTCATGTATTCCTTTAGGCATTGAAGAAAACTTACTAAATAATGAAACTAGTTTATACCCAAACCCTAACAATGGTAAATTCACTTTGAATTATGTAGGAACTGAAGCTTTAACAAAACTAACTGTTATAGATATTATTGGGAAAACTATTCAAACGCTAAGTTTTGATAGCTATAATGCTAACCACTCAATAGATTTGACACATTTAACTAAAGGGGTGTACTTTGTAAAAATACAAACCAATAATGCAGTTGCTACAAAGAGAGTAGTTCTAAAATAACATATTATTTATCCAAATACACAAAGGCAACCTTAACGGGTTGTCTTTTTTAGTTATGACAACTAACATCTGATGGTGAATAAAGGCTGTTAGGATGTGTTTTATAGTTGTGTTAGTTAAGTTTGGGAAAAGTGGATACTGGATTACAAGACATGAGGTTTTTATAGTGGTATGTTTAGAAGTTTTGTATCTTGTAGTCTAATATTAAAACCAATAATAAATTCAATATGGGGAAATTCGAAATTAAAAAAGATAAGTCAGACCAGTACAGATTCAACTTAAAAGCTGGGAATGGGCAAATAATATTAAGTAGTGAAGCTTATACAACTAAAGCTGCTTGTGATAATGGAATTGAATCTGTTAGAAAAAACTCAAAAGATGATGATAGGTTTGATAGGTTAACAGCAAAGAATGGTAGTCCATACTTTAATTTAAAGGCTGGTAACGGTCAAATCATTGGTACTAGTGAAATGTATTCTGGTTCTGATGCTATGGAAACTGGTATTGCTTCAGTAAAGAAGAATGCACCAGATGCAACAGTAGAAGATAATTCTTAAAATAAAATTCATGAAGAACATAACAAAATTAACGTTGGTATTATTTGTGTTGATATTTTCAGTAGCATGTACAGATAAGAAAAAAGAAAAGGAAGAAATTCAACAGCAAGTAGAAAAAATTGAAACAGTTGAATCTAAAGTAGAAGAAGTCCAAAAGGAATTAGATTCAAAAGTACAAGAAGTTGAAAATGCATTAAAAGAATTAGATGAATTATAAAAGATAAAAGAAATGAAAAGAGTCGTATTTATATTAAGTTTCGTCTTTGCCTTTATATTAGGTGGGAATCAAGTGTTTGCTCAAGGAAAAGGAAAGCAGATGAAAGAGAAAGCTAAGGATAAGGTTGAAAAAGTTAAAGAAAAAAAGAATGAAGCTTCTGATGATGTAGAAGAAGAAATTGAAAGCATTGAACAGAAAGGAAAGGAGAAAGAGAAAAAAATAAAAGAGCAACTTAAAAAGAAAAAAGAAAAAGTTAAAGACTTAGCGAAAGAGAAAAGTAACAAAGGGAAAGCTTATGGGAAAAACAAAAGTGGGCTGAAAGGAAAAGAGTTTGGTCAAGCAAGAGCTGAAGAAGCTAGAAACAAAATAAAAGAGCAAAAGCATAAGCTGGATGATACAGAAGAAGTTGTAAAGTCTGGAAAGGAAAAAATAAAAAAAGCTAAAGAAAAAGTTTTAAAGCAAAAAGAAGATGAGGAAATTACTGAAGAAGAGGTGAAAGAAAAGAATGAGAAAATATCTAAAGCTGAGCGTAAAATAAAAGAGCTTGAAGAAAGTATAAAAAAAGGTAGAGAGGAAATTAAAAAGCAAAAAGAAAAGTTAGGAAAAATAGTATTTCCTAATTAATAACAGTCGATAGCCATTATTTCTATCTATAAATGATGTTGTTGTAAACAACGAATTAAGGCAACTCTAACGAGTTGCCTTATGTATTTAAATAGTAATTAAATTAATTTTTATAAATTAGGTATATCTAAAACTTGTCCTACTTTAATTAAATCTGGATTGCTTAAAACACCTTTGTTAGCCTCAAAAATATCTCTGTATTTCATAGCGTTTTTAAAGTAGTGCTTTGCTATGCCTCCTAATGTTTCTCCAATAACAACAGTATGTCTATGGTATACTGAATCATCAGCTACAGTAATATTAGCCATTAAATCCGTAGGACTATCTCCTCCAATTGCTTTAATTGAATCCCACATTAAGTTTTTTTCGTATTGCGTGTTTGCAGTTCCTTTGACTTTTAAGATGCCGTCTTCTATTCTAACGTCCCCGTCTGCAATTCCTAATTTTTCTCCTAAATCTAATAAATCTTGATACTTTGCTTTTACTGGCATAATTGTTTTGGTTTTGTTAATAATGATTTACTCAAATATAGCATTTATACCCGACTTAGAATAAGATTTAACAATCTACTGTCTGAAGGAATACATAGGCGATTACGATGGATCTGAATGGGTTGTGTGGTGTTAGAAAAGTTAAACATTAGTAACGTTTGACGCTGGTGAGGAAGGCATGAGGTTGATATCCAATAAAAAAGGCAGAATTCGGGTACTCTGCCTTATCTTAACTTAACAAACTTAAAAATTAATTCAAGTTTATAAAACGGCTACAAAGTATTGATATTTAATATACAAGTGATGGTAAAATAAAGAAAGCAGAGCTGTTAACTCTGCTTTTAATAGTTTAATTATTAACCCCTTAATTATAAACCATACGCAAATATATAAAATCTACTGGATTACTAGGTTATGTAAGTATGTTATTTGCGTTATCGTTTAGTTAAGGATTGAATGGGTTGTGTTTAGTTATTAAATTTCAGTTCATAGAAAATTACATCTTCTGATGGGCTATCTATAGTTGAAGGAGAAAATCCAGTTTTTTCAAGTACTCTTATCGAACCTATATTATCAATTTCTACACCTCCAGAAATGGAATTTATTGTACCCATAGCCTCACACCATTTAACTAAACCTTTTACTAATTCAGTTCCAAGTCCTTTACCCCAACTTTTTTCTGATAGAAGATATCCAAATCTTAAATCAAGACTATTTTCTTTAGAGTTTAACTCATAAAGAAAAATAAACCCAATTATTTCTTTTGTAGTAAGTAGTTCTACAGTTAAGAGATTGCTTTCTTCATCTCTATCTTCTATCCATTTCTGAGCATCCGATGAAGTATTAATACTTTGCCAACCTTCGGGTAATGACTTGGTAACCTCAGCAGTTAGGATGTTAATAACACACTCCTCCAAGTTCTGATTAAAAGCTAAAGCTTTATCATGATGAGTCCAACTTCTGATTAAAAGTCGTTCAGTTATGAAATTACATTTATATTCAAGTGTCTTGGTAAAATTCATTTATATTCAAAGTTAATAAGAAGGTACGTTTAAAATAAGGTTGATATGTGGATTCGTAGGTTATGATAAAATTTATATTTTATCCTTCAGCCAATTCATTAATTTCTTTATTGTTTAAAATTTTAATCGGATGATTACCTTCAGTCACTTTTATCATTGCCTTTCCAATATTTATTGTATTAGTAGCTGAACTTGGGAAATGTTTCAATAGGATATAAACTGGTTTGAATACTGCATAGATAATTGAATACCAATTAGTAGCTGATTTGATACCTTTTAATGGTTGTATGTACCCTGGTCTAAACATATAAGCTGACCTAAATGACATATTCAATAAAGTGTTTTCAGTCTTACCTTTGACTCTTGCCCACATAGTTCTCCCTTGTTCAGTACTATCGGTTCCAGCACCAGTAACATAACAAAAAACACTATCTTCATTTTGTTCTAAAAAAGTCTTAGCAAAATTAGTAGTTAGGTCATATGTTATTTTACTATACTCCTCTTCATTTTTTCCGATTACCGAAGTACCTATGCAAAAAAAGCAAGCACTATACCCTTTTAAGCTTTGTTTTGTGGAATCTAGTTCAAAAAAGTTATCGATTAAAACTTCTTTAATCTTTGGGTCTACAAAATTTAAAGGTTTTCGATTTACAACCAAAACCTCTTTCACATTATGGCTTTCTAAACATTCTAATAAAACACCTTGTCCTACCATTCCGCTTGAACCCGTAATTACTACCTTCATATTATATCTGTTATCAAAAAGTTCTTTTAAAATACATAAATGACCATAAAAGCATTGCTGGGGCTAATACAAGTGCCATGATATTTTCATTCAAAGTAAATTGACCATGAATTATTTCGCTAATAGTATAGATTAATTCAACAATCCAACTCCACATTGAAACCACAAAAGCACCTTTTTCTTTAATATACAACCCTCCATATAATCTTGATAATCCAAGTATTAAAAATAAAACACCAACAAGTCTTGGATATGTATTATCTACACTTTCTAAATTAAATTGTGGTAAGAATTCAACAAGTAGTTCGGGGTTGACTTGGGAAATTAAAAAGATTAAAACATCTACAATAAAAAAGAACACTAGGACGTACTTCAAATATTTCATAACCTTATTTTACTTACTACATTAATTAACTTGACTTATCTAATTTAAGTAAAAAATATGACAACTATGTTCTGAGGTCTGGACGAGGCTATGTGGTGGTTAAGTATTGTTGGTAGATGTTGTATATTGTGGCTATGAAACTTACTAAAGCACTTACTTTCTTATTACTTCTTATTGGGTCACTATCATTCGGTCAAGTAGTACTAAAAGAGCTTCACCCAGAAGAGGTACATCAACCAGATTTAAGTAAGGAGACTGAGCAAGGACTTAATAGGTTTCAGAAGCTCATTGCTATAGAAGAACCTACTCAATCAGAAAAGAAAGAATTGGAGTTATTGTATAAAAGCTATGATGAAGCAATGGGAAGCATCTGGAATGTAGACCAAGGAGGATGTAGTTGGTATTGCGGTGGTGGAAATTATAAGGTAACTACTTCATCAGAATTAAAATCCAAGAGCAGTATATCTTACTCAGCAAAGTCAGCTAATGACCTTAGTTACAAAACAGCTTGGGTTGAAGGTGTAGAAGGTTCTGGAATAGGTGAATACTTAGAATATCACTTTAAAAACAAGAGTCCTAAAGTAACTCATATAATCGTTTCTAATGGCTATTTCAAGAGTGATAAAGCTTGGAGGAACAACAACAGAGTAAAGAGACTTAAAGTGTCTGTAAATGGCTTAGAATACGGTGTGTTACAGCTTGAAGATAGTAAGACAGACCAGAGGTTTAAGTTTGATGGTTTTGAGTATAATAGTGACGGTAAAACAGACCTAGTTTTAAAGTTTGAGATACTGGAAGTTTATAAAGGAACCAAGTATGATGACACTGTTATAACTGAAATTTACTTTGATGGCATTGGGGTGCATTAAATCACCTCCTCTCCTTTATAAGCTTAACAAAATCACAAAATGAATTGTATATTCGGGGGATGAAGGTTCTACTCTACAAAAACAGAATAATAATGAATTATAGAATTGGGCTTTTAACACTTTTAGCTTTCACGCTATTTTGTTGTAATCAACATATAAAATTTAATAGCGACCAATGGAAAAATTCTGGTGGAGAAAATATTATGTTAGATACAAGGTTGAGTATGGCAAAGGATTTAATTGAAAGTGAAATATTGCTAAATAAAAGTTCTATAGAAATAGTTGAACTACTTGGTTCTTCCACTAGGTTTCACGGAAATGAAATTAAAAACACAAAGTATTTTGCCGTACAAGAATTATATGGTTGGGATATTGACCCAGAAGAAATGACTCTTATAAAAGTTCAGTTTAACGATAATGGAAGGTCAATATTTGTCGAGTTGTATTCTATTAAATAAAAGCTCATATCGGGCTGCTTTCCTTTTTATGAACTATCATCTGAATGGTTAACGAGGCTGTTAGGAAGGGGCTGAATGGGTTGTGTGGTGGTTTTTAGTGATATGAATATACCAATCTATGGGTATTGTGGTGAAAAATTGATTATTGTATCTTGTTATCTAGTTTAAAGACTATCATTTGTACCAGTGAAATGTATCCTAGTATTCAAGAAAAAGTTTTTTGTATAAACTCAGTATAGGTGAATCCTTTAGACACAACAGTAGAAGGTAATTATTAAAAAAAAAGTAAAGCTATGACAACAACAACAACAACAACAACAACAACAACAAACAGTCAGGTTATTAATAAATATGGTGGGAATGGAGGTTCAGAATTTGCGTCAGATTACATCATGAGTCTTGCTATACGAACTGGTGCAAGAGTTGATGCTATTATTATTAATGATAAGCGTTATGGTGGTACTGGTGGTTCAGAAAGTCAAACGCTGATATTCAATTCGGAGGAATTTATTTCTGAGATATCCATTCATTCTGGTAGTAGAGTAGATAATTTACAATTTACAACTAATATGGGCAGGAAAATCGGTGGAGGTGGAACTGGAGGGAGTGAGAAGACTATTTTAACAGGTATACGTGTGATTGCTATTGGAGGTAGAGCTGGTAAAAATCTTGACCAAATAAAAATAACTTATGTTGAAAATTACAAACCTTCATCCCTTATTGAGAAGAGAGGTCAATTCATAATTGGGTTTACTGCAGAAGGTACTACCCTAAAAGAGTATGAAGAACAATCTTCAAAAAGTTATGATAGTTATGAAAATGTTACGGAGACAATGATTAGTCAGCAGTACAATGCTAGCGTAGAAGCAGAATATTATGCTAAAGTCTCATTTTCTACGGAAATAAAATACGAAAATACTCAATTAACTACGATTAAAACAGAGCTGGAAGAACAACTTTTAAGTAGTCTATCCACAGAAGTAACCATCAGAGAAGGTATGGTTGGTATTTTATTAGTTGATGGTACAATAATGGAGGGAGATGACCCTATAGGAGAAAATGCTGATAATCCTATTTGGATGTATCCCATTAGTGTTTTAAGTTATGCAGTAATTTCTGTTGATAATTATAAAAGTGTGTTAGAACATTATGATTTAACAGGTGAATTAGCTGTTGTAATGCCGGAATTGATTGATTATAAAACCGAGAAAAATGGATATGTGTTTTATGAGAATAAATAAATTAACAACTTTTTAAACAACAATATTAAGGCGTTCAGAAATGAATATCTTTCTCTTTTATGACAACTATCATCTGATGGAAGTTATAGGCTGTTAGGACGGGGCTGAAGGTGTTATGTGGTGGTTGGTAGATGTTGTTTACTTAATCAAAGTATATTTAGTTATTTTCTTAGAATCAAAATTTACAAATGCGATAGAACTTCTACTTTAGGATATAAATCTCCAAAGCAATTTGAACTAGAACTTTTAAACACAAAATAGTAGCATAATTATCCTTAATTATTTGTCCCCTTTTTTAGTGTATGTCCAAAAATAGAAATTGAAAATAAAAAAGCCCTCTTAAAGAGAATTAAAAGAGAGCTTTTATAAGGTTATTTAATTAAACCCCTAAAATAAATAACCATTTAAACTTATTAATTATTTAAACCAATTCATAATAAAAAACAAGTTTTTTGATAAAGAGCAAATATACTCGACTAAAGTTGTTTAATAACTATTTATTAGCAGTATCCTATAAACCTTATTCTCTAAATGAAATTAATATCCAGCGTTGGGCTGTTCCATCATATACCAACTCAGCTGTTCCTTGACTGACTGTAGTTACTATACCTGATCCAAGTGTAATGATCCTATTAGGAGGCAATGAGTTTGCACTTTGATTAGGGAAACTAAGATTATTAAAAGAAACATTATACAATACTATATGTCTACCATTAGTTCCTCCTGCTATTCCTGTTATCATATAATTTGCGGTTCTATCTATTAATCTAAATAATGTTTTATCACTGTTGACACCTAATAAATCAAGATCAAGATTATTGTACTTAGCTCCAGGGGTAGAACCAGGAATTGATTTATCTGCTATAAAATAAAACTTTGGACCATTCGCATTTAATACATTGCCCGAAAGCTGTAGATTTTCCCCAACAACAACATCTGTAAACACTCCATTAGGATCTGTTCCTGATATTTTATCGGGTGTTTTGGTGGAAGTATTGCTTACACAAAGTGTTCCTTCGACATGCAATGTTTCAACAGGAGTAGTCGTATTTATTCCTACTTGAGCAAAAACAAAGAACGGTACTAGACAATATAGATAGACTAAATTTTTCATTATATTTTAATTTTAAAATCGATTAGTTTAAGAGAAAAATGAACATAAGAATCCTCTTTCATATATAAAAGTCAAGAAAACTTGTTATATGAAGATCAGTACAATAACCAAAACAAATTGGCTACTATAAATTTCTCATGTCAAAATAATTTACTGATTACTGTGTTTAAAAATTGAATGATGGCTGTATAGCTTCCTATTAATGAGTTTTACTATACTCATATATAAATTTTCACCTATTAAATTAAAAGGGAGAAGCACTTGCATGCTAGCTAATTTTAACACATTTTTTAAGCGTGTTATTCTTTTTAAATTATTGACTTGGGAGTCAATATATAATGAAGTTTTTTGAGGCAACAAAACGAAAGTAGAATAATCTCTTTTCATAATTATAAAGATTTAATGTTGCTTAGTATAAATATACTAAAAATTAAAAATTTACTAATACATATTCGTTATTTGACGTAAATATTCGTTAATATGCTTAATAACACTAAATATTATATCTATTTACAGGCATTACAGTAATTAATAAATTGATGTAAATAGTGTTTTATAAAGATATTAAAAATCAATCAAAACGTTTGGGTTTTAACACAGTGCCTTGTATAGTTATACATGGTAGCCGAGCAACCACCATTTCAATCTACAACAAAGAGTGACCAATATTGGTTCTTGTAGATAAAAAAAGGGTTTAGATGAATTGATCTAAAAAGGAGGTGTTACTTATAAAAGTAGCTTCTTCTTTTTTATTTTGAGAACTTTTATAGAGAATGATTGTTATAGGGAATGATTGTTATAGGGAATACTTAAATGGAGTTTTATTGTTGATTTTTGTTACTAACAATGAATTGAATACACAGGACAATCATTAAAGTTTTGATTAACTTCTACTCTATCTTTTCTAGACTGTTGTATCTTTTCTTTAAAGTAAATCTTATTAGGCTTTTTTCCGTTAACTACTTCTAGAGGTTTGAGACCTAGTAACTCCCCAGGAAATCTTTCATTGTTGTAATACAAAACAAACTTATCTAAGTTTTTTAAATGTTCAATTTCGTTTTTACTGAGTTGTTTTCTTAAAAATACTATGAGTACTTTCAGACATCGAATTAGAAAAATGAAACTCATCTGTTCTAGCTGTAATTTTATTCACTACTGGCGGCGCTTTAATGTGTTTTATCCAAGATAGAAACTGGCCTTTGTTTTCAGATCCTCCATCAGACAGAATATTTATAGGGTATGGTTGATTAAACAAATCATATTTATCAAAAGTTTCTTGAAAGAGTTGTTTTATAAATCCAGAACTTGCTTTTCCATTGGTAGATTTGTAATGGAGTATAGCTTTAGAAAAATTATCTTTTACAAATGCTACTTTTTGCATTCCACTTTCTTGAGTTGGTACATAAGTAATATCAACATGTAACCATTCAAATACTCTAGTTGCTCTAAATCCTTTTTTTGGTATTCTATTTTTGTGCTTTGGTTTTTGATATCCTAATACTGTAGCGTATTTACAAAAAGTAGATTTAGCACAATAGATTAACTCATCTCTTAACGCTTGATAATATAACGTAGTTTTTGTTTTTCCGTAATTATTAGGATTAAAAATAACTTGTTCAATATTGTAAACCTCTTGAGTGGTTAATTGATTTGGATGCTTTTTGAAACAACGTTTGGTGGTTGAAAGGGAACAAGTATGTTTCCTTATCTCTCTATAAAACCAATCTTTAGAAACTCCGTAAAACTTACATACACGAGAAACCTTAATGTTTGAGACTTCAACTAATTTTTCAATTGAAGTAACCATTGCAATAGTGTTTTCTTTTAACAGCTTTTTGTTTTTTGCAACGGAAGATAATACTTGGTGATAACCATTACTGACAGTAAGAAGAAATAGCATGGTTTTTCTTAAATGTTCACGCATGTAAATATCCTTAATATCTTGAAAATTTTCTAAAAATGGCTTAACCCAATCCTCACAATCGTAATGCTCGTGTTTAAACTTATTCCAGTTTTTCCGTGTATTTTTGGGAATAAAAGCCAATTGCTCTTGGTCTAACATTCCATACACATAAAATAGAATTATTAACGGATGGTAGTTTCGTTTGTAGGTTTGCGTTGTCACAAAGTTGGTTTGAAAATTTGCAAATGTAGAAATATTAAATAGTAGACAGAATGAGGAAGGAAATATTTATATTTACCAAAATTTTATGATGTATAAAGAGTTTTTTTTTATTGGAGTATTATTACTCTTTTTTCAAAGTTGTAAAACCCTTGTTGTAGATAGCAAGAATAGTACTGTAACGCAAAGAGTTGTTTCATTACTTCATATAGGGGATGAAGAAGACTCTTTATTTGAAAGTAATTATAAAAACAATGCAATTGTTACTTCAACTCAAGCTATAAAAGTAATAGTGACGTCTAATAGTTTTACGAAACAAAGTTATAAAGCTTTTTTTAAAGCAAATACCCTTCAAAATAAAGCGGTAACCATAAAATACGCCGATTCCTTAGAAAAAAAGCCAACATATCTTTCCATAACTCTAGCAAATAAAGTAGCTGTATTAGATGCGTTTAAAGAAAAACAGAATCATTCTTTAAAGGAATATTTATCACTTCAGGATGATGCTAGGTTGGTTACTGGTATATCTTTAGCAATTAATGAGGGTAGACTAACTAAAATTAATGAGGCAGAAGAGGTGTTTGTTGCTCCTTTCGGACTTAAATCCTATGCTTTAGAGTTGTATTCGGAAGGTAAGTTGGATGAGCGTATTTTATTTACAGAAACAGTTGTTTTTGCATATAATACTTCTGGAATTTGTTGGAAAGAGAATAAAAAACATCAATTAGAAATTGTGGATTTGGTAGATGGGTCTAGTTGCCCATCAAAAACATTTAAAAATGCAAATAGAGCAAAAAAGAAAGTAAATTACTTTAAATTATAAGTATGAAAAAGCTATTTATATTATTGATAATTGTAAGCGCCTCCTGTAAAGATGTTATTGATGAAGTAAGAATATATGAAAGTTCAGTAGAATTACTAGCGCCTTCAGATGCTGTCGTTTTAAGCGAAACAGATGTAACTTTTGTATGGGAAGCAGTTGAAGGAGCTAATGAATATGTTATTCAGATAGCTACTCCTGATTTTACGACCCCATTACAAATAGTAACTGATTCAACTATAGCAACCACCAGTTTTTCAACAACACTTTCGGCAAATACTACATATGAGTGGAGAGTAAAAGCTAAAAACCCAAACTACGAAACGGCTTTTAGTACAAGAAGTTTAGAAATACAATAAGGACTTTGGATAAAAAGAAAAAGACATATTTGTTGTTGGTAGCTGTTTTAGGACTATGGGGAACTATTGGGTATCAAGTGATTTCTGCGTTAGATCCTGAAGAATCTGAAGTTATTACTGAAAATGTTTCGGTAGATTTTTCTCCACAAAAAACAAAAACAGATACTTTTTCTATAACTCAAGTAGAGCGAGATCCTTTTTTAGGAAAACTTACTTGGCGGTTAGATAGCACTAAAAAAAATAAACAAAAAACTACAAAAAAACCTGATTTAGAAAACCCTTGGCCGCAAATTAAGTATCAAGGAATGGTAAAAAAACAAGGGGCTGCGTCAGAGATATTTATTATTACTATTAATCAGCAACAGTATTTGCTAAAAAAAAATCAAGAGTTAGAAGATGTAAAACTTTTAAAAGGAAATTCTAAAGAAATAAAAGTTCGTTTTAATAAGGAAACCAAAACTTTTTCGGTTCAGTAATGATGAAGTTTAAAATAAAAGCTGGAGCTTTACAACTGACTTTATTTATTTCGGTAGTAATTGCATTACTGTTAGGGGCTTTTATATTATACGTTCAATTGCAAGACAAAGTTGAAAAGCAACATTACTTTGTACAAGAAACTATCAATAATGCTCAAAGAGGAATTGAGTATAGTTTAAGAAACAAGTTGCTTTTTAATGATTCTATTTCTTTATTAGCCGATGATGATAAATCTATTAAGATAAAAAGTTCTTATTGGGGAATGTTTACAAAGGTAACTTCAGAAGCTACCATTAAAAATTTCAGATTTAAAAAAGTAGCCTTTATAGGAGTTAAAAAAGATTCAGAAAAAAAGATAGCACTTCAATTAGCAGACTTTAATAAGCCATTGGTGTTAGTAGGGAAAACAAACATTCATGGGAATGCTTTTTTGCCAAAACAAGGAGTGAAATCAGGATACATTGCTGGAGTTCCTTTTTATGGTACTCAGTTAATAAATGGAAAAATAAGTGTAGCTAATCAATTACCAGAGTTTTCTTCAGGAAAAAAGAAATACTTTAAAAATATATTTACCAAACCTAAAGCGGATAGTGATTTTATAGATTTAGACAGGAAGCGTGAATGGCAAAATTCTTTTATGAGAGAAACTAAAGTGGTATATAGTAATTCTGCCATTCATTTATACGGAGTAAACTTAAAAGGAAATATAAAAATTCAATCGGCTACAAAAATAATCATAGATACTTCTACTAAGTTAACTGATGTGCTAGTTGTTGCTCCAATAATTGAAATAAAAGAGAACGTCGCAGGAGTTTTTCAGGCAATAGCTTCTGAAGAATTGATTGTTAACGAAGGTGTGAAATTAGATTATCCTTCAGCTTTGGTTCTAACAGATAGTGATAAAGAAGACGCTAAGTCTTTAATACATATGAACAAAGGCTCGCATATAAAGGGGATGTTAGTTTATTTAGGAAAAGATGGCTTTAATAATAATAAAACGCAACTTTTTTTAGATCAGGATACTGAAGTTACAGGTGAAGTATATTGTAATAGAAATATAGAATTACTAGGGAGCGTTTATGGTAGTATATATGCTGCTAATTTTATAGCGAAGCAATCAGGGTCTGTTTATCTAAACCATATTTATAATGGTACTATTTTAATTGACGAATTACCAAATGAATATGTAGGGTTGTCTTTTACTAAAAATAGCAATAAATCGGTTTTAAAATGGATGTATTAAAGAAATTAAAAGCTTCTACATTAATAGAAACATTAGTAGCTACCGTATTAATCATTGTTGTTTTTATGATATCGAGTTTAACCTTGAACAATATTTTATCTGGAAGCATTAGAAAAGAAACGGGAAAAATAAATGCTTATTTAAACGAATTACATTATAACTATTTACACAAACAAATAGAAATACCTTATTATGACTCTTTTGAAAATTGGAAGATTTCTATAGATCAAATTAAAGAAGATGATAGAATATTGTTTATAGATGCTTTACATACTAAAACAAACAAAAAATTAGAACGTCAAATAAGAACTTTTGAATAAGAAAGTAAAGGCATATACATTAAGTGAGGTATTGGTAGTGTTATTGCTAACTAGTATCATTGCTGGCATGGCTTTTTCTGTTTTGAATATGGTGCAAAAGCAATTATTTTCTGTACAGAAGAATATAGATGTTAAATCAAGTTTCAGGCAGCTGGAACAGTCTTTGATGATAGATTTTAATAGATACCATAATGTTAGGTTTAATGATGATAAGAATCAGCTAGTTTGTTATTCTGAAATTGATTCTGTAAACTATAATTTTACTACTAATTATGTACAAAAAGATATAGATACGTTTTTTGTTTCAGGAATTCATAAAAAGTTGTTCTTTGCAGGGAAGGAAGTGGATAACGGTGCTATTGATGCTATGAAAATTGACAGTATAGGCCTGAACCCAAACTTACGAATGTTTGTTTTTAAACAAAACGATGCTAATACATATCTAAATTAATGGCCTTTAAAATTGAAAACATAGATAAAAAGGCTACAAACAAAACTAAAGATAGTTTTGATATTGATAGCCTATTAAAAAAGGAAATTACATTTTTAGGGAGCTCTTTTTCGAGTAAACTAAAAGAAGATTTTTATACTGAGTTAAGCATTTTATTAAAAGCAGGTATAGCATTACGGGAAGCTTTAGAATTATTAAAAAAGGCTCAAAGGAAAAAAAATAATGAAGAAATACTAACTTCTGTTGTAACAGATCTTGTTTCTGGTAATAGTTTTTCAGAAGCCCTAAAAAAACACAAATCATTTACAGAATATGAATACTATTCTTTAAAAATTGGAGAGGAAACAGGGACATTAGCTAGAGTATGTGAGCAATTAGGAGGCTTTTTCGGGAGGAAGAATGAGCAAAGAAGAAATTTAGTAAGTGCATTGACCTATCCGATTATTATATTGAGTACCGCAGTTTTAGTTGTGGTGTTTATGTTGCAGTTTGTAGTACCAATGTTTCAAGACATATTTACACAACAAAAAGTAGAATTACCTGCTATAACTAAAGTTATCATAGATTTTTCTGAGTTTATTAAAAACTATAATGGACTGCTGTTATTGTTAATTATTAGTTTGTTTTTAGCAAATCTGTTTTTGAAAAACAATTCTAAATACAAAAGAGTTAAAGATTCAATGTTATTGAAGATACCGTATGTCGGTAAGTTTGTAAAGGCTGTTTATCTATCGCAATTTACGCAAGCGGTTACCTTATTAACCTCTTCTAAAGTTCCTGTTGTAAATAGTATTCAATTGGTGAAACAAATGATTTCGTTTTACCCGATACAAGAGGCATTAGCTAGTGTAGAACAGCAATTGTTAAAAGGAGATAGCTTGAGTGATAGCTTAGCTAAGCATAAATTATTTGATGATAAAATGATAGCGATGGTAAAAGTAGCTGAAGAAACCAATCAGACGGAATTTATATTCGAACGTCTGAATACACAATACAACACTCAGGTATCTCAACAGTCTAAAACATTATCTACGGTTATGGAGCCTTTAATAATTGTGTTTGTAGGTTTCTTTGTAGGAGTTATTTTGGTAGCAATGTATTTACCAATGTTCAAACTAAGTAGTGTATTGGGTTAATTAAAACTCTTTAATAAAACTTTAGTCTGTAGATAATGCTTGCCTGTTCTGTAGTTTTTTTCTTTTTTGAAATGAAGGTTGATAATTTCTCCAAACTTAGTTTCTTGTTCTAGTCTGTGAATTAAAGATAGTATTTTATTGTACTCTCCTTCTAAGGTAAATTGATAGGTTTTTATAGTGACTTCATTCTTCTTACTTAAGTGAGGTTCAGTGAAATCGATTACTTTTAGCTGATTTTTTTTAGCAAAAACAGTAATGTTTTGCAATAAACTATTTTGAATAGAGCTTCCGTTAAGCTGATACTTGGTTAAAATAGAGTTGTAGTACTGTTGCTTCTTTTTAACTAGTGTAAGTTGTTTTGGAGTATTCTTAAAAAGAACTTCCTGTTGTTTTAAATGAGTGTATTGTTCTTTTAAGGTTACGGTTTTAGAAATAGCAATCTGATAACAAATTAAAGCCGTTACTAAAATACCTATAAGCAATATAATAAGTCGTTGTTTACTCTTCATGGCTCATATTTAAAGTTAAAGTAAACTCAGAACGAGAGGTGTTGGTATCACTATAAAAAATATCAATTGTATGTATCCAGTCTTGATTTTCTAATTGCTTTATCCAATTTGAGAATGATTCACTTTCTGAAGATACACCTGAAATAATAATGGTATTATTTTGAATCAATATGTTTTGGCCTTTTTTAATTCGTTTTTGTAAAGGCTGGTAATTCAATTCGGATAGTAAAACACTATTCGGAATGAGCTTGATAATTTCATTAACATAAAACGAGCTTTTGGAAGCGCTACTCTTTAGAATATCAGTTGCAATTTTTTCAGTTTTTTTCAGTTTTTTATCTAAGGATAGTACCGCATTTTTATTAATAGTATTTACTTGAGAAGTTTGTTGCAGCTCATTTACTTTACTAAAGTAGTGATTGAATAAAAAGAAATTTAGTAATAAGGCAACCAAAAATACAATAAGTGAACCTTGTAATACTTTTTTAAAGAGTATTTGGTGTTTAAAACCTTCAAACAGCGAATTGATTTTCTCTTCAGAATTAGAAACTCTATTATTAGTGTTTAAAAAGGAGGTAAGCGCTCCAGATAAAGATAAAACATACCTACTAAGAGTAAGTAAGCCATTAACATTATATTCTTCTTGATTATTGTTAGCATCAGTAATGCTTACATCAGTAATTTTATGATCTAAAGAAATTTGAGCATTAGAGCTCTGTATCGACTTTAAAGTGACAAAATCGGTAATTTCAGTAATAAGGTTGTTGCTTAAAGAAAATGATGTAACAAAGATGTTTTTTGCTTTAAAGTCATCTATTATTGTATCTACATAATTCCTTCTACACAAAGCTATAAAACTAGTGTTGTTGTTCCCTGAAATAATTTCATAATAGAAATCTTGTGTATTTATATTGGGGAAAGCTGCATTAAGAATTGCATTTTGATTAGTGCTAGAAGTAGTTACTTTTTTAAACAGCACATGACTGGTGTTTACTGCTAAAAACACATGCTGTTTCTTAGGTAACTTCTCTTGTATTGAATCAACAGATTCAACTTCAAATTGCATATCTATGGTTAATTCCTTTTTTCGCTTTCGTAAAGAAGTAACTAAAAAGGTGTCTTTACTATTACTAGAAGAAATTTCAATTCCGCAAAAGCGTTTTCCAAGTATTAGATATGTAATAAACTTTTGAAGCATTAATATATTACTGTTGGTTTAATTAATACCGCTAATTTACTTTTAGAAACCTCTCTTTTTCTAGAGCTAAATAACCATTTAAGAATAGGTATTTTAGACAACAAAGGAACACCCGTTCCAGAGTTACGTTTTGTATTTTCTTCTAATCCACCTAAAATGATAATATCTTGATCTTCTGCTCTAATCGAGGAGTTAAACGTTCTTGAATTAATATCAGGTGGGGCATTCTCAGCTATTCTATTTCCGAAACTAGATTGAATCACGTCAATACTTAAGGTAACAGATCCATTACCTGAAACATATGGTTTTATAGTTAAACCAAGCTCAGCAGTAATTGGCTCGTAATTTGTTATTTCTGATGTTTGTGGGTTGTCAGTTCCGTAAATATTACGTTGTGTAACTGCATAATAAGATTGTTGCCCATTAGAAAATTTAGCACTATGTCCGTTTAAGGTAGATAACTTCGGCGTCGATTTTATTTTTAAATCACCATTAGTTTCCATAGCTTTTATAGTGGCAAAAAAGTTAGGAACTACTTGGCCTAAGTTAAAAGATCCAAATCCTTTAAAACCCCCAATAATTTTATTAATTGTTTGTGCTCCTAGAGTTAAGTTAGTATCTGGGTAAATTCCACCCTGTGTTGTAACTGGGTTTTCTCCAATTCCCCATTTAACACCAGTTTCTATGGTAGCATTTTTACTAACTTCTATAAACATTACTTCAATTAAAACTAATGGTATTGGCTTGTCTATTTTTTGAATAAAATCTTTAAAGCGGAGAATATTTTCATGAGTACCACTAACATAAATACTGTTTAATTCTGTGTCGATATTGTATTCAATTCCGTTTTTAATTTCTTCAGGAATGACATCAATGATATTATTGTTTTGAGGGCTTTTGCTATTATAATTTCTATTGGTAGAAGAGTTATTGTTTTGTTGTTGTCCTCTATTTACATTATCAAATTGGTTATAAGAATTATTATTTGAACTAGACAAACTGCTTCCTCTTCCTGAAAAATTATTACTGCCTGAATTGCGATTACCTCCAGTATTATCATCTAAAATAGCTACAGAACGGTGCATTAAATGTATAATCTCAACTTGTCTTACACTTAGTTGGTTTGTAGTACCGAAAAAGTAAATGTTGTTCTCTTTTTTATAAGTGAAGTTTTTACTTTTTGGGTTTGATTTCCCGTTATTCGATTGAGAGTTATTTTTTCCTTTACCTAAATAACTGTTTTGAGGTTCAAAGATTTTATTTAATAGATAATCAAAATTAATCGATTTAGCTTTTAAAGTAGCTACTCCAGCATCATCTAAGGGAGTTGCAGTAAACACATCAATTTTTAATTCGTTACCGATATCATGAATAATATCTGCTATTGGAGTATTAGCAAAATCAACATCTAATAGTTTTTTTTCGTGATCTAATACTTTAAAGTAAAAGTTAGACTTACGCCTTCTTTTAGGTCGCTGAGAAGGTTGATTAGCTTGAGATGAATTTGTATTGCTAGCATTGGTAGTTTCTCCATTCTCGAAAAGGAAAAAATTGTCCTTAGTCTTTTCAACATATAAGTCATTAGCAAAAGCTAATTTGTCCATAGCAGCTTCAAAAGGGATGTCTTTTATATAAGCGGTTAGATTCTTGTCCTCTAAGCCAGGAGAAAAAACTAAGTTCTTTCCAGAAACATCCATAACTCTTTTAAAGACATCATATAAGTTATCTCCTTTGGCATCTATGGTTAAGAGATTATTATCAGGATTATAATTTACAGGGATTACCTTTTCTTCTAGTGTTTCAATCGGCTCCTGATATTTTTTAATAGATAATATATTACCCGTAAAATCAATATTTAAATTATATTCTTTACAAAAAAAAACAATTAAATCACTTACGGTTACATTAGAAAAGTTATTAGCTAATGTAATGTTACTCAATTGTGGTGAAACATTAATATTCAGCTTATGAATATTGGAAATTGCTAATAAAAAATTAGGTAGCGTTATGTTGTTAACGCTTATTTCTGTTTTTACATTTTCAGTTAAACCAACATTATCTACAGACAGAGCAGTTAGTTGATTTTTTATGTTTTCTATTCTATTATCGTTTTGTTGAGCAAAGCAAAAACAAGAAGATAGTAAGAGTATAAGTAGGATTTTTTTCATTTTGTATGGGTAGTGCTAATCCATTAATAACGAATATACTTCTTCAATAGAAGTAGTGCCGTTTTTAATTAATTGTATAGCATTGTTTTTTAGCGATATAATATTTTCGGTTGCAAGATAATCATCAATTTCTAAATCATTATTTTTTATATGCGGTATTAGTTCTTTTTTTATCGGTACTATCTCATAAATAGCTTTTCGTCCTTGATAACCTGTATGATGACACTGATTACACCCTTTAGGAATATAGTGTGTCCTTAAATCTTTAGGAATACTGAAGCTCTCTGGGAAATGACGATCCATAGCTTGTTCTTCAGTTTTACAATGGTTACATAATTTTCTGACCAATCGTTGTGCTACGCTAATATTTAAGGTGCTAGCAATTAAAAATGGTGGAATTCCCATATCAATTAATCTAGAAATAGTAGCCCAAGCCGAATTGGTATGAATAGTTGATAAAACTAAGTGTCCTGTTAAAGCTGCTCGAATAGCCATGTTAGCCGTTTTTGCATCTCTAATTTCACCCACCATAATAACATCAGGATCTTGTCTTAAAAAAGTACGAAGTGTACTTGAAAAACCAAGGCCAATGCTTTCTTTTAATTGAACTTGGTTAATTCCTTCAAGAGTGTATTCTATCGGATCTTCAATAGTTAAAATATTGGTTTTATCATCGTTTAATAATTTTAAGGTAGCATATAAGGTGGTTGTTTTACCAGATCCAGTAGGCCCCGAAATCAAAACAATACCATTTGGTTTTTTAATACCCTCTTTATAAGTTGTTAATTCAGCTTCATTAAAACCTAACTTTTCTAAGCTTATGTTATTGGTGTCTTTACTTAGTATACGAAGTACTATTTTTTCACCGTAAAGAGTAGGTAGAGAGGAAACACGAATGTCAAACTCATCATTGCCATTATTCATCGTAATTCTTCCGTCTTGGGGTAATCTTTTTTCTGATATATCTAAAGAAGCTTTTATCTTTAATTTATTGACGATAACAGGATACTCATCTAAGCTGATGATATAGTGTTCCTTTAACTTTCCGTCAATTCGTAATCTTACTCTACATTTGTGTTCATAAGGTTCAAAATGAATATCACTACTACCAATTTCTTTGGCGCTAATCAATATTTTTTCTAAAAAATCATTACTGTAATGTAGTTCTTCACTAGCACTAGATTTTCTGTAATTTAAAGCTAATAGGTGTTTTATTTGCTCTTGATTTTCTTCTATAAGCTTGATGTCATAATTAAATAGAATCTTAAGCTCTTGCTGCAAAGAGATTGATGTATTATTTGATTTAAAATGGATGATGTCATTTTCAAATGCTACTGGAACAATACCATAATGATATGCTTGATCTGCAGTAATCAATTGAGTTAAGGAAGTTGCTATAGTGTTGTTATTTTCCAAAGTATTATAAACTATATAGATTAGTTATTATTCCTGACCAATTTGCTATATATGAAATAACAAAAAATAAGCTCATATACCCAGCCAATGGTACCGTTTTTTGTGAATCTCTTTTTGATAAAATTAGATGTAATAGTAATGAAAGGATCAGTGAGAAAACAAAAAGTGTTATAAAAGAAATCAATGAAAAAGTACAAGTTAAAGCAAAGAATAACAATATATCTCCCATCCCTATTGCTTCTCGAATAGGAATGCTCATTTTTAACCTAGTATATAAAAAAAGTATAGATAAAAGAATCAGTACAAAAGCGGTATTGAATAAAATTGAGTATAAAAACAATTCTAATGATGTTTGATAAGCGAACAGTAATCCACAGGTAAGTCCTATGATAGGAAATAAAAACCACCAAACTAATCGTTCTTTTATATCTTGATAAAAAACTAGCATAAAGGTAATGATTAGAACTATTTTAAAAAAAACCATTTCGTTTAATCCTTAACTGTTTGGGTAGGTTTACCAGATTCATCAATAATCCATACATTAAAAACACCATTTCCGTTAAAATCCGTGATAGCTGTGGCTTGCGCTTTAAATGAATTATTATTAGCGGTTATAATTTCGTAAGTATAATTCGCAGTTCCGTTTTCTGCTACTGTTTTAGGTGCTATATAATCTATATCACTCAAGTCATGTGAGTATTTAGAATACATATAACGATGAGTTGTTTGAGAGCTATGAATTTGTTTTAATTGTAACTGAGCTTCTAAACTTTTGGCTTTAGCTATTAAAGGCATTAAATTAGGCAACGCCAACAATAGAAGGATACCGATAATAGCAAGTACAACTAGTATTTCTTGTAAGTTAAAAGAAGGTAGTTTTTTATCTAGTTTCATAGCAGCAAATATAATTAAATTAAGGTTTTAATTTGTTAAAACTGATAATAACTAAATTGTATAAAATTGACTTTTGATATTTTATAATTAAAAAATAATTGAATCATTTGTATTGAAAATTGAATTATAAATAAAGCATAAAAAGAAGTTACCATATTGGATTGGGTATTTATGCTATTTATTTAAGTGTTTGTGCTATGATGTGTTATTTCTGTAGGAATAGAACAAGATAAATTTTCCAAAATGTATAATAAAAAGGATAAGGAGTAATTATATTTAAGAAGTTCTGCCTATAGATCAAATTATATATATACAAATTTACTAGAGGATTTGATTTGGAGGGATGCGTACTCTTAAAATTGGTTATCAGAATGATAAACTGTACTAAAATTGAAAATATACATGAATAATATTATAAATGAAGTATTAAACGATTTAGCTTCAGCTATAAAACCAATAGAAGTAAAAACGTTTGATATTTCAATTGAGGATATTAAAGCAGAAATGCAAATTGAAAATACTTGGGTAGCTGATAATAGAAAATATAAAGAACGTCCATTGAGCAATATGTTTGTGCTATTAGATGAAATAAAAAGAGATTGTGTTTATTGGTTTGAAGTTGATAGCATTGAAATTGCTAATCAAATGGTATCTAGTTTGAATGATTTTAGGGGTATCAATAAAGACAATGAATCAAATTTTAGAAGGCTTGCTGCAAAAGGTAAATATGTTGATAGTAATGTGATTTATGTAGGAACTGTTATGGGTAAAGTTAGAAAAAGAGATGGTTTAACAACAATAGCTTCCAGAACGTTTCAGTATTTAGGACTTTATGATAAAGAAAGTACAGGAGCATTACACTTATGGTATTGGACAAATCATTCCGTTAAGTGTATTAGAGTGCTTGACACATTTTCCTGCTGCATTTTCTCCTAAAGGCATGGCTATAGCAACTATTTCAATTCCTGATGCATCCATAGTAGAGGTTAAATTAAATACTCTTCCTGAAAACTGGCGTGAAGTTCCTTCTCCCAGAGTATTAAAGGAGTTAGCTCATCAATGGATAAAATCACAAGAGAGTTTAGTTTTAAAAGTTCCTAGTATTATTGTTCCACAAGAGTTCAATTATATCATTAACCCATTTCATGAAGAATTTCAAAAAGTGATATTAGAAAACGTAAGTTCTTTTTCTTTTGATAATAGGATATTGTAGAGTTTTATGTTCACAATATGTGCCTTCGACTTGTTTTAAAAATATAATGTTATATAATTGGATAGGGGTTTATTCTCTACCTTCAGTAATAGGAAAATAGTTTCTCCTTACTCTAATCAAAATCTGAACTACTAAATAGGTTTTAAGTAACTATAAATTACTTTAAAACCTCTTTTTTGTATTAAAAATAGATGATTTACCTCCTACTATGGTTATTCATATCATTAGGGATTATTTTCTCTAATAACTATACAAAAGAGTAAAAAGTATTGTTTTTATAACTATAACTTGATTAGTATTGAGTGTTTTATTATTTTGGTCTTATGGATAAAACTGAACAGAATTTAGAAAAAAAACTTGGTGTAATATTTGATTTTTTAAAAGAGAATAGAAGTTATAATAAGAAAGTACAAACTAAATTCTATACATCTGCGATATTACCTCACGAAAGTAAATTTGATAAAATAGTTTCATTATTATATAGTATATCAAATACTCAAAGTTCATCTAAAATTGATCATTTAGCTGAATTCTTTAGGAAAATGCATGATAATAAAAAATCACTAGATTCATTTAATGGTTTTATGTCTGTTATAAATTCAGGTAATAAATATAAAAATAATTATAACTGGCTCTTCAAAGGAATGAAAAAACAAAGTGGTTGGGGAGTGAAAACTGCGGCTCTTTTTACTAAAGCAATATACCATATTCATAATGAGGAATACCTTGTAAATAATAAAATAATACTTGATCCAAAAATTTGGGATGATACTCCAAAAGAGTTAAAAAGTGAAGATGGTTTTTATTTACCTGTAGATGCAGTTATTGTTACAATATTCAATCAACTTGATGAAAGAAAATGGAACTTTAGTAATGTAAATGAAGAGGTTAAGAAATATTATCAAGGAAAAGATATTGAGGTTTGGGATGATTTATGGTTTTGGGGGTATATTACTCAAAAAGGAAATAGAAAAAACCGTAAGATGGAGTGGAATTTAAACAAGTATTGGGCCTTAAGGCAGAGTGATAAAAACCAAGAAAAAATACAGGAAATTAAGTTTAAAGCTGAAAAATTCTTAGAAATTCTAAGTGAACAAAATAATAATAAGTCAAATAAAATTTAAAAACTGTATTTGACTCTTACTAAATTTCTTTGTAAAGTAATTTTCATCGATGAATTACTGCGTTCCCGAAATTGTATATTAATTTTTAGTGTTATTTGTAAAGCACTTTTTTTTAAACCTTTAATATGTACTCTTTGTTGAAGTATATGGGGTTTTTCAAATTAAAACTATCCAAATAATTGTAATTAGAAATATTCTTCATCACTCGCCAAATAACTCTTTCGTTACCAAAAATTGATAATAATGTAGTTTTTACAGTATTCAGGTAGTTACTTATGAAGGTAAAATCCTCTTTAGGTGATACATGAGTTGAAAACAGATACATATTAACATATTCTTTCAAGTGGTCAATTGTTTTAATACGGTTACCTAACCTTTTCTTACCAAGTTTGTACTTGTAGTAGTCCAATAAACAATCGTCAATTAATTCGTTGTTAAAATGAGTTAGGAGCTCTAACTCAGAATAAATGTGTTTACTTGTCTTGATATAGTTCAACAATTCGTTGAAGTAAGATTTGCTACCAATTGTAAGTGCTTTTTTTATATCCTTTAGATATTTAGTATCATTTTTGGTGATACTATACATTACTGATGTAGCAATTTCTACATGAGATAATTGTTGGTTTTTAACTATTAATGATTTTCCTTTATATGTAATGAACTCCAAAAATTGAGGTTTCAAAAAATATACAGGAGATTTTAAACAGTCATATGTACCAAAAAACTGAAAGTAGTATACATTAGATCTAATTTGCTCAACCATATAATTTTGCTGCGCTTTTGAAAAACCAAAATTTAGAGTAGCTAATAGGCTCTGAGTTTCTGCACAGTCAATCTTTAAATTACGATTGTAATGTTTCTTCAACTTTTTAATTACAGAATCATCTTTTGTTTGGTTAAATTTATTGTAACGTTTTAATGTAGTATAATCAGTTACTTTTACTGTAATATACTTAGAATCATAATACTTTTGATCTAATCTGAACTTACTTGCAGATTCTCTTTTTTTAGTTTTAGGATTAAAAAATGCAGATATCTTGTCAAAAATATTTCTGTCACAAATAAAATCAATGTACTGTTTTGGGTCGAAATGAAACTGATTTAGTTCAGTTCTTGGAATTTCAACATACTCGCTATTGCTTGTGTTAAATTTATAGTAAAACTTGTAAATCATATAACTTACAATTAATGCTGCTGTTTCAAACTTCAATTTTGAATATGGATTTTTCTTAAATGGATTGTCATTCTTGTATTCTGTTATTTTATTTGGTAATACTTTAGTATTATATATTTCGATGTTCTTTATTATTTCAGCTTTTAATTCTATTGGAATTATTGCTTTGATATTTTTGTGTTTCATTTTGTCTTTTTAAATAAATAACTAAAATAATTGATTTGCATATGAAAACCATTACTCTCCAAGAAATTGAGCAATTATTGCTTACACAACAATTAAAACTTCAAAATAGAATTGAACAACTCACTTCTTGTAGAGAATGGTATAGTCCGCTATTTCTTTTTTTTAGGAGGTTTAATATTTCGTGGCTTTAATCCAGTTATAGGGTATTCTCTTACTCTAAGCTTAGGATGGAATTCATCCCAGTCTTCCGCATGATTACTTTTAAGGTTCTTTTTTAACGAAAAATCAGTTCCGAACTGTTTTATCCATACAGACTTATTGTAACTTTTTAGTTTTTTCATTAAATTATAGATCCATCTTGCATTACAAGGACGATACCCTTCATAGCGCCACTTATCTCTATTGTAGCCTCCAGATTCTCCACCAAGGACAAACCAGTCAAAACCTTCAACTTGCTCTTTTGTGAAATTGAACTCTTTATAAATTGGTTCAACAGACACCCACTTTACCACAGCAGGAATTTCACGTAAGTCATCAAGACGTTTAAGGACTTTAGTTGTATCGTCTTCAACAGTTACACCTAGCCATACATTCGGGTAACCATTTCCCCAATCAGAAGGTAGGCACTCTTTAATGCGCTCTGGGCGTTTTGTAAGGATTAGATACGTGTGATGTGGTGTGTTTTTGATTACTTCCCATGCGTATTTTCGCCATTTGTCTGCTTGTTTAATAAAGAAATCTGACAAGTTGCAAGGAAATATGATACTTGGTTCTTTAATTTTGAATGGCTTACTCCAAGTGTCTTCTGTAGTTTTTTGCACTATTCCATATGGATCTTTTAGTAATCTTGCAATGTAACAGTGTTTGCATGCAGCCGACACTTTTTCACATCCTTTCCATGGGTTCCATGAGAAGTCACACCAGTTGATACCTTCTTTTTTCATATTAGTTATCTGCTTTGTGGTTGCTTTTAATTTTTTGACATCGATATAGTTTTTATCAAATTTGTCAGTATTAACATTCGTGAAGAACTTCATTAAGCTTTTGCTCATAGTTTTATAATTTTTTATGTTTTGAAACGCATTCGTTGCATTTACTACTCTATTAAAGAGGTAATTGTTTTTTTGTTTCATTTTTATAAACTCAATGTTTATGGGGTGTTCAAGCTTTTGAGGCTTTTTTGCTTATTCGAAAAAAGCGAGCTAATGTCATTTTAGTGTAATTTGTTGTCGTAACTTGATAAAGGATTTATTATCTATATCTTTTGGAATCACATCAAATATTAAATACGCTTCTACATTCTGTAAAAAATAAAAATGAGCAGGTAGAGCGGTTACCAGTATTCAATATCTATTTTAGGAGTAAGCTTTACAGTTTCGAGTAAAACCTGAAGTATTAAATGTTTAATATCATCTACATATTCTTTAGTAGTGGCTATACTATCGTGTATAGTAAATAGAGGTGCATTAAATTGTTTATTAGCTTCCTTAGTAATTTTGTCAAGAATTAAATGAGCTTCCAAGTTTTGTAAAAGAACTGCAAAGTTACTGGATTCATTACCTTTGAGGTGTTTGGTAAGTTTCCATATAGCAGGAAATTCTTTTTTGAAAAACGTTATATCTTTTTCGGTAGACTTTTCAGATGAAAAGAAGATTTTCATGGCACTATTTTTGGCATAATCTCTTTTTGTTTCAAAGCCGTCCTTTTCTCTTCTCTTCTTTTTTTTATTGAACTTCGTCTTTATGAATTTATTTTTTTCTTCTTTAATATATGGCTCTAGTTTACTTACAAGTAGTTCGTAAAATCTCCCTTGGCAAGTTGAATTAATGAACTGATTTAATTCTTTTTTATCAAAAGGAACGTCAAATAACTCAGAGATTCTTTTATAATAATTAGTAGGTTTTGAAGCTTTTTTACTTTTAACACTTTTTAAAAGAGGCTTTAACTTGTCTAAAGTAGACTGATCTTTATTTAAGATTATATTAGCTATCACTGCAAGAAAGTACGGCTGAGAGTTCTTTAAATCTAAATTCACCAAAGTTTTTTCGTCATAACGTAAAAACTTTCTAAAATGCTTGGGTAAATTAGTTAAGTTAGTATGTAAGCGTTTGTCAGTATTTGCATTTCTAAAATAGAACGACCTATTTTTAATTGAACTAATTGCAGATTTGTGAACCAAATATTTGCGCCTTTTAATTTCACGAGAGAGATATTGATTATCAATGTAACTTTTTGTACTAGTATAATCAATGGTGATTCTTTTAAAAGGATCTATTAAATGTTTATACTTTTGAATGCTTTTGCCCTCGCAAAGCACTTTAAAACTATTATCTTTAGTGTTATTAGGTTTTAATATGTTAACCCGTACAAGATTGTCTAGTAAATAGTCATTGTGAAGATCGTACCTACTACACTTTTTACCTTGATTACTGTAGTTAAAACGGTGAAGCAACTTGTGTTCTACTAAAAAATGAGTACACTTATAATGGTTACTATATTGTTTTTCTAATACTTTATGATAAATTGATAGATGTCCTCTGTCTAAGCCCTCATCTTCTGCTTTATTGATTTGGTTTAATATAAAACCAAAAATTAATAATACATTCTTTAGCTTCAGTTTGTCTTTAGTTAGTCCATAATTCTGTTCGTTTAATTTTTCATTTATTACCTCTAATGAGGTTTCAGGTATTAATACGTACTGGATTTGTTGTTTGCGCATAAACTTTTTGTTTTAATTGTTTATGCATTTAATGCGTTGGTTTAAAAAATGTTTTATTTTAAAGAACCTGTCGATAAATTTTCATCTTTTTTTCACCGTGGTAATCAGAGTAGGATCAAAGGATTTCCTAAAAACAGCGTGGATATATAGTATAAGATGTTTGGTGTCTACTTATATTAAGCATAACTTTATGAGAAAGAGAATGATTGTACAAGAGGATAAAGCATGTGGTTACTTTGTATTTAATGAGGGTTTGTTATTGGTAAATCAATTAGAATCTAAGAATTACTTTAAGATTGCATTTATAGCTTGTTTAGGTATTTATACAGGTTTACGGATAGGAGATATATTGAGATTACATTGGAAGGATCTTTTAGATCAGAATGTATTGAGACTTGCTGAGGAGAAGACAGGTAAGGTTAGAGAAATAACTTTACATCCAAATCTGCAATTGATGATAGCTCGTATGTTTAAGCTAATGAAAGTTATTGATGTAGAGCAGCTAATATTTTTGAACAGGTATAAGAAGAAGGTTATCAGCTTACAATACATTAATAGGAAGTTACAACAAGTAGCAAGTGCCAATAACATTAAAGTTTCAGGGAATTTAAGTTCTCATTCGTTACGTAAAACTTTTGGAAGGAGAGTTTACGAACAAAATGGAAAGACAGATGAAGCTTTGATATTGTTAAGTATGATTTTTAACCATAGTAGTACGGCAGTTACCAGACGATACTTAGGAATTAAGAAAGAAGAGATAGCAAATGTTTACATTAGCTTGTAATTTTACTATTTTAGCATTGAATATAATAATTATATGATTTAGAAGATAATTTAGAATATACATACAGGTGTTAGTGATAACATTTTCCTGACAGAAAATACGACCATATTTAAAAACCAAGGAAAAGTTAAGTGCTGATGCATACCAAATGGGTGTGCCTCAGAAGGCTTGCTTTTTTGGTTGTGGTACTTGGTCGTTCCGTCTGTCATGAAAGCGTTAAGAGCTGGATGGGCGCACCTTGTTAATTAATAACTACTGGAGGGTCCATATTCAGTATTTTAATTTACTAGGTATGAAAACACCAATTACATTTTTAATGATGCTATTGTTCAGTATAGCATTTACACAAAATTTCACAGAAAACTTAATTGAAAATTTTGTAGGGTTATCACGCCCCAATCAAATCTATGGTGCTGATATAGATTCTGATGGAGATATTGATATAATATCATCTTACTACCAATACAATTCAAGTTTTGTACATACGAGTGATATACTTCGTTTGTATAGAAATGATGGGAGTCAAAATTTTACGGAAACGACAATAGCTTCAGGAAGTCATATAAAGAGAATTTCAAAAATTGAAGTTACTGACTTTGATTTAGATAATGATATGGATATCTTGATTGTTTCCACTGGTGGAAATTCAATTTATTGGTATGAAAATACAGGTACTAGTTTTACGGAGCATTTAATTGAAGATTTGAGTAGTGGAAACAATAATACCAGTAGCCCAACAGATTTTAAAATTATTGATGCAGATGGGGATACAGATTTAGATATATTATTAGCAAGTAGTGATTCTGATAAATTGATATTATATAAGAATAACGGCTCAGAAATATTTACATCAAACGTTTTAGGAAGTGGGTATAATAAAATCACTTGTGTTGATGCTACAGATATTAATGGAGATGGTTTTGTAGATATCATTTTTGGGGTTTCAAATTCTGGTGGTTCGCATAAAATAAGCTGGCTTGAATATGATGGTGTATCTAATTATACAGAACATTTAATAGTTGATGATGTAAATACTATTTATGGTATTAGTGATATAGTAGTTGCGGACTTTGATAACGATTCAGATCTTGACATTATTACAGCAACATTTAATAATACTGGATTTTTTAGAAATGATGGAACTAATACTTTTACTTATGAAGCCGTAGAAACGTATTCAACCATAACGACTCCTAAAATAACCGTTTTTGATGTAGATCATGATTTGGATTTAGATGTTGTAATACATTCTACTAATCAACTAAAACTATTTAAAAATTCAGGAGCTGCTGTTTTTACTGTGGAAAATATCATGTACAATTATCAATCCACGAGTGTAAATCATGCAGATGTTAACTCTGATGGAGATATAGATGTTTTATTTTGTGGAACGGAGAGTAATGTTACAGGAGATATGCAGTTAAAATGGTATGGTAATGATTCTAGTATTTTAGGTGTTCAAGATTTATCAATCGATAGTTTACAAATTTTACAGCCAAGTGAAAATTCATTATTAATCAAATCTAATGAACAAATAAGCGAAGTTATTATATATGATGTACAAGGGAGAATAAGGAGTAGTTATACAAATTTTATAGATAGACATAACGTATCAATTAGATATCTTCTGCCAAAAGGTATTTATATTTTACAAGTAAAAAATGAATTTGGTAGGGTTCATTTAGAGAAAAAATTATTAAGCTATAAACTTTAAAAGTATATCGATGAAAAATAGAATAGATATAAAGTGTTTAAGGTTGAATATAGTGTTTTGGTCTCTATTTAGTTTAACACAAGTTAATAGCCAAACATGGAGTGAAACACAGAAATTAGTTTCTACTGATAGAGCAGCATTTGATAGTTTTGGGATTTCAGTATCAATAGATGATAATTATGCTATTGTTGGAGCATTTCAGGAGGATGAAGATGTATCTGGGGGGAATACTATAAATAATTCAGGGGCTGCATATATTTTCGAGAAAAATTCAAGTGGAAATTGGTTTCAGAGTCAAAAGATAGTAGCTTCAGATAGGTCGTTATCAGATAGCTTTGGTATTTCTGTAGCTATAAATGGTGATTATTTAATAGTAGGAGCTAGATATGAAGATGAAGATGAAACGGGAAGTATTAGAAGTAATGCGACAACCACTTGAAGATAGAGAAGTTACTATTTCACGAGCAAAATTTACGGTTACATATCCAAGTAGTTTTATGTTGGTGGCTAGTATGAATCCTAGCCCGAGTGGCTATTTTAATGACGGAAATTCTCCTATTTCATCAACTCCCGCCGAAATGCAACGCTATTTAAGTAAAATATCAGGTCCGTTATTAGATAGAATAGACATTCATATAGAAGTAACTCCAGTACCTTTTGAAAAATTAACTGATGAACGAAAATCAGAATCATCGGTTGAAATAAGAGTTAGGGTAACTAATGCAAGAAGTATTCAAACAACACGATTTAAAGAGTCAAAACAAGTACATTATAATGCGCAAATGAATGTAAAACAAATTAGAGAACACTGTATACTTGATGAAGATTCAAAAGGCTTACTTAAAAATGCTATGGAACAGTTAAATTTATCTGCAAGAGCTTATGATAGGATATTAAAAGTTTCCAGGACTATTGCTGATTTGCAAGGAGACACTGATATTAACGGTGCTCATATAGCTGAAGCGATTCAATACAGAAGTTTGGATAGAGAAGGATGGTTAGGCTAATTAGAATCTCAACTATTTTTTAACATATCAATACAAATTTAATAAAAGTAATACATGAGAAATATAGTATACATTAGTGTAGGGGTATTGCTTTTATTAAGTTCTTGCAAACAACAAGTAGTAAGAAACTCAGTCGTTAAAAGTATAGCACCTATTATCATAAAAATTGATTCGGTAAATCAAATAAAAAGCCTCAAAGTATTATCTAGTAATGTATTCCTAGGTAGAGAAACAGGCACTAATGGAGGTGAGTTGTCAAGGAAGTATATAGCAAGTAAGTTTGAGTATCTGAAATTAGAAAAATTAGGGAATTCATATTTTCAATCGTTTAAATATGAAGGGAGTAACGACCATGGTGATGCGAAAAACGGACTAGCATACAATGTTATTGGCTTAATACGAGGAGCTGAATTACCAAATAAATTTATTGTCGTAGGAGCTCATTATGATCATTTAGGAAAAAGTGGTAAAAAAGTATATAATGGGGCGGATGATAATGCCTCTGGAACTGCAGCATTATTTTCTATAGCTAATTATTTTAACGAGAATCCGCCAAAACATTCGATTATAATTGCTGCATGGGATGCTGAAGAAATAGGACTGTTAGGGTCTAAATACTATGTAAATCATCCTATCATTTTGCAAAAAGATATTTTGTGTAATATAAATATGGATATGATTGGTAGGAATAGGCAAAATGAATTATATATATCAGGTACTCGACATAATAAAATTTTAAGAGATTCAGTTGTTACCTCCTTGTATTCAAATAAAATAAAGATACTTACAGGGCATGATGGAGATGATAGAGAAGATGATTGGACTTATTCTTCTGATCATGGATCATTTCATAACAAAGGAATTCCATTCTTATATTTTGGAGTTGAAGATCATCAAGATTACCATAAAGCATCTGATGTATTTGAAAGTATTCAACAAGAATTTTATATTGAAGCAACTAGAATTGTAATTCAGGCTACAAAAAAGGCTGATGAAGTATTATAGATTTTACATGCATGCCTCCCAAATTGGTTCTTTCGGGACTGGAGCTGTAATTTTTATTAGCTCTTTTTTTACAGGGTGGGTAAACTCTAAGTGTCTGGAATGTAAGTGAATACTAGCGTCTTTGTTACTTCTTTTTGCACCGTATTTTAAATCGCCTTTTATATGGCAGCCAATGGTAGTTAGCTGGCAACGTATTTGATGATGTCTTCCAGTTTCTAAGTTAATTTCCAGTAGATTATAATTGTCTAAAGTTTTTAGCAATTCATAATGTAAAATTGCTTTTTTTGAACCGTCAACTTCTTTTTTAAATGCAGTAGATTTATTGTTTTTTGGGTTTTTTTTAAGCCAATGGATTAAAGTGTCTTTTTGTTTTGGAGGAGTATCTTTTACCACTGCCCAGTAGGTCTTATGAGCAGTTTTATCTGCAAATAATTTATTGAGTCGAGGTAATGCTTTTGATGTTTTAGCAAATACAACAATACCTGTTGTTGGTCTGTCCAAACGATGTACTACACCTAAAAAGACATTACCTTCCTTATTATATTTCTCTTTGAGGTATTCTTTTACAACATCTGGTAACGGTTTATCACCAGTTCTGTCTCCTTGAACTAAATCTCCAGCGCGTTTATTGATAACAATTATATGATTGTCTTCAAAGAGTACTTGAAGGTTGTTTTTAGTACTTAGTATCTTAGTGTTTTGATCTTTTGAGCCGATGATATGAAAATATTATAGTCTAATACTGTTCGTCTTTATTAGGGAAATCAACTGATTTTACATCTTTACAATATTGACCAATTGCATTAGTCATATCTTCATATAAATTCATGTAGCGTCTTAAAAAACGTGGGTTAAACTCATGAGTCATACCAACCATATCATGGGTAACCAACACTTGTCCGTCAACACCATTACCAGCACCAATACCAATTACAGGTATGGTTAAACTTTCTGCAACTTCTTGTGCTAATTTTGCAGGGACTTTTTCTAATACAAGAGCAAAGCACCCTAATTTCTCTAGTATTAAAGCATCCTTTTTTAATTTAGCGGCTTCTTCTTCTTCTTTGGCTCTTACTGTATATGTTCCGAACTTATATATTGATTGTGGAGTTAATCCTAGGTGTGCCATTACAGGAATACCAGCATTTAAAATTCTTTTTACTGATTCTTTTACTTCTTTTCCTCCTTCTAGTTTTACAGCATGGCCACCAGATTCCTTCATGATTTTAATAGAAGAACGTAGCGCTTCTTTAGGATCTGATTGGTAGCTTCCAAAAGGTAAATCAACAACAATTAAAGCTCTTTTAGCAGCACGAACTACAGAAGAGGCGTGGTAAATCATTTGATCCAATGTGATGGGTAAAGTTGTTTCATGACCAGCCATTACATTAGAAGCAGAGTCTCCTACTAAAATAACATCTGTTCCAGCACCATCAACAATTTTTGCCATGGTATAATCATATGAAGTTAGCATGGAGATTTTCTCACCATTTTTCTTCATATCGATTAATGATTTTACAGTTACCCTTTTGTATTCTTTTTTTGCTACTGACATTTTAGAAAGTTTTATAACACAAAATTAGTAATTTAGTTTAGCAAATACTCTATTGTTGTTTAAAAGAATGTTAAAATATATTTTAAGGAATGATAATTGATTAATTTAGATTCTATTATAAAAAATTACAAATGAAACAACTTGTATTAATAATTGGGCTTTTATGTTCTATAACTGGATTTTCACAATCAGCAGAAGAATATAAAGTAAAATATGCCATAGAAACTTTTTTTGATGGATTTCATCAATCGGACTCTACTAAAATGAAATCAGTAATGCATTCAAGAATGTTATTGCAGAGTATCCAGTCTAATAAAGAAGGGAAGGATGCATTAATTACTGAAAATGTAAGTAGGTTTTTAAGTGTCGTAACTCAATATGCAAAAGTTCAAAATTGGGAAGAAGAATTACTGTCTTTTGATTATAAAATTGATGGCAAATTAGCTCAAGTGTGGTGTCCGTATCAATTTTATTTAAATGGAATGCTGAGTCATTGTGGTGCAAATTCATTTCAATTATTTTATGAGGATGAGCAATGGAAGATTGTATCTATTTTAGATACGAGACGTAAAAATTGTGGTGATTAACCCTAGAGTATCTTGTGTAGCCTAAATAATTATATAATATTTGATGCATTACTAACTTTAGATAAATATAATTTTGAAAAAAACACTGACTTTAATAGCACTGTTTATATTAACCGTAGTTTCAGCACAAGAAGAAATAGAAACTAATGAAATCACTACAAGTAAATTTAAAATTGGATTAAAAGGCGGATTAAGTTTACCCTCATTATCAGATAATTCAACAAATATATATTCCGAGAAATACAAATCATACTCTTCTTTTGAAGCGGGTATTTTTGCTGCCTATATATTAAGTAATTCCTTTTCGTTGCAATTGGAGGCTAATTATACAGTAAAGGGAGGTGTTAGAAAAGGGGTGCAGCCAATACCTGTAAATAGTTTGCCATTAGGATTAGGGGCTTTGATTCCAGAAGGAACGATACTCTATGGGGGGTTTGAAAATAAAAGTGAGTTAGAATATTTAGAAATACCAGTTATAATTAAATCATGTATATATGATTTTGGTGATAAATGGAAATTGAATGCCAATGTTGGTCCTTATGTAGGGTTTTTATTAAAAGCTACTCAAAAAACAAGTGGCTCTAGTAATATTTATTTTGATCCTAATGGAGTACAAAGCATTCCTGGACTTCCCGAAATACCTTTTGATGCAGAAACTGATGTGAAAGACCAACTACGTATTGTTAATTTTGGTTTTATAGGAGGTTTCGAAATTATAAGAGAATTGTCTCCTAAGTCGGAATTACTGTTTGACGTTAGAGGGTCTTATGGTTTTATCCCGATGCAGAAAGATGAAGCTTATGGTAAAAGTAAAATAGGTAGTGTTGTATTTTCTTTAGGGTACGCCTATAAATTTATGTAATATGAAGAATGTTACACGCTAAGCCTTCTTAAATTGGTCATGAAAAAAAGATTGGTAATATTATCGGATTTATGGGGTGATGTAAATAATGAATGGTTGCATTATTACATAAATACATTAGCACAAAAATTTGACATTGAATACTATAATTGTTATGTGTTAGCAGAAGTGAATACCATTGATTTTAAAAAAGAGGAACTTCATAAACAATTTGTCAATCACGGAATTACTACTGCAGTAGAAAAACTAATTGCATTAGAACTTGATGAACTTGATGTTTTAGCATTTAGTATTGGCGGGACAATAGCATGGAAAGCAGCTCTAAAAGGCTTGAAAGTTAAAAGTATTTTCGCCGTATCTGCAACAAGATTGCGATATGAATTAAACAAGCCTACTTGTGAAATTAACTTAATTTACGGTGAACAAGATCCTTTTAAACCTAGTATTGAATGGCTTGAAAAAATGAATCTTAGCTATGAGGTACTAAAAAATGTTGGTCATGATCTATATTCTCAGAAACGTTTTTCGGTAGATATTTGTGATGAAATAATGCGAAAATATTTATAGAGAAGCTTAACATTCCAATAACCTAGCAATCCGCCATATTAACTGAAATAGCCAATCCACCTTCAGAGGTTTCTTTATATTTTAAGCTCATATCTTTTGCTGTTTCCCACATGGTGTCAATTACTTTATCCAAAGGTACTTTTACATGCGCTGGATCTCTATCTAAAGCCATTTCTGCAGCATTAATTGCTTTTATAGCCCCCATAGAATTACGTTCAATACATGGTATTTGTACTAAACCTCCAATCGGGTCACAGGTTAACCCAAGGTGATGTTCCATAGCAATTTCAGCAGCTATTAAAACTTGTGCTGACGATCCTCCTAACAATTCGCATAAGGCCGCAGCAGCCATTGCTGAGGACACCCCTATTTCTGCTTGACATCCACCCATAGCAGCTGATATGGTTGCATTCTTTTTAAATAAGCTTCCTATTTCACCAGCAACTAATAAAAATTGTTTAATGTGTTTAAAGTCTGCATCGTGGTTTTCAATAGTTAGATAATACATTAATACAGAAGGAATAACTCCTGCACTACCATTGGTAGGAGCGGTTACAATACGTCCTAACGCAGCATTTACTTCATTTACTGCTAAGGCATAACAGTCTACCCACTTTAATATTTCTCGAAATTTAACTTCTGTTTTTCGAATGCTTTGCATCCAGTTTTCGGGATTATCATAATCGAAATTCTTTTTAAGCTTTTTATGTAAATCGAATGCTCTACGTCGTACATTTAGCCCTCCTGGTAAAAAACCTTCAGAGTGGCAACCTATGTAGATGCACTCTTGCATTGTATTCCAAATACGTAATAATTCGGTGTCTATTTCTTCTTCCGAGCGTAATGCTTTCTCATTTTCTAAAACGATTTCTGAAATTATTTTATTCTCTTTAGTACAATAAGCTAACAATTCTGTAGCACGTTGTATAGGGTATGGAAAATCTAATTGTTCTTTTGTATAGCTGGTTTTTGAATCATCTTCTTTAATAACAAAACCACCTCCAATAGAATAAAAAGTAGATTTGATTTCCTTACCACCTAAAGTTGTCCCTGTAAAGATTAATCCATTGGAATGAAAAGGTAAAAACTCTTTATTAAAAATAATCTGATTCGTTTCAAAAATCAGTGCACGTTCTCCGTTAAAATCTAGCGTATTGGTATTTTTGATGTTGTCAATAATCCCTTGGATATTTTCTACCGGAATATATTCAGGATCTGCACCACTTAAACCTAACAATACGGCTAAATCCGTAGCATGTCCTTTACCTGTTAGCGATAGGGAACCATACAAATCTATTTGAATGGAAATAATGTTATTGAATTCATTGGTGCTTTTTAATTCTTTTATCCATCGTTCTGCTGCACGCCAAGGACCAAGAGTGTGAGAACTGGAAGGTCCTACACCAATTTTTAACATGTCGAATACACTAATAAATTCCATAATAAATAATTCAGGCGGCTAAGCTAATTAAAAAAACAAAGTTTACTAAGGTTATTTGTAGCTTAACAAAAAAAAGATAAAATGTTATATTCTTATAGTTTGCTGTATAATTAGTTAGGCAATAAAGTGGTTATTTGATTTTTTATAGTTAAAGCATTTAAATCATTTGTGTCCCAAGAAAAGATATTTGTATCCCAAAGACTACAATAGAATTTGAAAAAATCGTATTTTTAAAAGAATATGAATTAATATACCATTTATTATAGACTAATCAAATAAAAGATGATTACAGATTAGTTGTTTTATTATTAAAGCACTGTATATAGGCTAATTCTTATTTATTTGTTAATATGAGTATTTTAAATAGTAAGTCATTCTTTACTTTAGTTTTTTGCTTCCTTCTTTTTGAGGCATCTTCTCAGGACCTTAATTTTAATGAAAAGTTTAAATCATTAGGTGCTAATGAAAAAATAGGATTTTATGAAGGTTTAAACGATTCAATTAAAATTAAGAATAGTGCCTTTTTAATTAAACACTTTAATGAAAGTACTAAGGAAGTTAATAATAGCACTACTTTATTTCAAGTAAAGCTTGCTATAGGGGAATTGAATTATTTATCAGGTGATTATATACAAAGTGTTAATGTACTCAACAGAACATTAGATGATAAAAAAAATAATTTAACTGCGTCAGACAGTATGGCGATATATGATAACTTAAAAAAGTCGTATTATAAACTGTATTTGTATCCTGAAATATTCGAAGTCAATTCAAAAATTCAAAAGCTGATAAATAATGGGGTTGAATACCCGTTATGGAGCTATAATATGAATAGTAAGCTTTATAGTAGGCTTAATCAGTATGACAAGGCAGTTTTAGCATTAAAGAAAGAAATTATAGAGCTTAAAAAGTCTAAATCCAGAGACTCCTTAATTATCCCCTCTGCTTTTAATGATTTAGGCTATTATTATTATGTTTCAAAAAAATATGATAGCGCATTAGTTAATTTTAATAAATCTCTTGAATATGCTGATAAGTCTTTAAAGAACATAAGTAATGAACAGTATAAACAAATAACAGCAGTTGTTAAAGGAAATATTGCAGGGATTTATGTTAGTAGAAAAATGTATAATGAAGCAATACCCTTACTTTTAGAAGATGTAGCAGTAGGTGTTAAATCGAAATTAAATATAGGTAGTACCGTTCATAGTTATAATTTATTAGCTATTTGTTATTTAGAATTGGGTGCTTTTGAAAAAGCTAAGGAAATATTTAATAATATAAAACCTCTTATTGTTGAATTATCTGATAATCCTGCATTAGTGGGCTATCTAAAAAATAAAGCAAACTATTATAATAAAATTAAAAACAGTGATTCTTCAAATTATTATTATAAAGAAGCTTTTAGAGTAAAAGATTTTATTGATACAAAAGGTAAGAATCAAATTCTTGCCAGTAATGAGCTTATATATACTATTACTGAAGAACACCGTCTTTTAGAAAAACATGAAACTGACTTAAAAAATCAAGAGTTAAGGCTAAAGAACAAGCAGAAGAATATTCTGGTTTTTTTTGCTTTAGTGCTTTTGTTATTACTTGTGTTGAGTTTGTATAATAGTTATAAGCTTAAGAAAAGCAGGAAAGAGGTTAGAGAAAAGAATAAAGAAATTACGCTTAAAAATAAACAAGTAAAAATAGCTTTATCTGAAAAAGAAGTGCTGTTAAAAGAAGTACATCATCGTGTTAAAAATAATTTACAAGTAATTTCTGGTTTGCTAGAGTTACAAAATATATCTGTTACTGATGAAAGTGTAAAGTTGGCATTAAAAGAAGGACAAAACAGAATTCAATCGGTAGCTTTAGTACATAAAATGATGTACCAATCAGAGAATGTAAGTAAGGTGAATATGCAAAACTATTTAGAAGAATTGCTTCAGGTATTAGAGTTATCCTATGCAAATTCCCGAAAAAATATTCAAACAGTTATCAATGCTATGGGGGTTGATTTGGATATAACGCTAGCTGTTCCGATTAGTTTAATTGTAAACGAAGCAGTTTGCAATGCATATAAACATGCTTTTGAAAATAAAAATTCAGGGATAATAGAAGTAACAATTAGCAAAGAACAAGAAACAACATATTCCTTACTAATTAAAGATGATGGAGTTGGCTTACCTGAAGGGTTTGATGTTAAACAGTTAAAGTCAATTGGTTTTGATTTGATACATGGACTGTCAAGGCAGTTAAAAGGAAAGTTAACCGTAAATAGTACCATAGGAACAGAAATTAAAATAACATTTTCAAGTACGACATAAATGGAAGAAGCAGTAAAAATATTGATTGTTGAAGATGAATATATCACAGCCAAAACACTTTCTAATTTTCTAGAAGCTTCAGGTTATACTGTTGTAGGTTGTGCAATGGATACCGAAGAAGCATTATCTTATTTGAAAAATTCAGCTATTGATTGTGTTATTTTGGATATCAATTTAAATGATGAAAAGGATGGAGTTTGGATCGCGAATCATATAAAAGAAAATTACCAAATACCTTTTATATTTTTAACAGCTTATACTGATAAGGAAACCATATCAAGAGCTGTACAAGCAAGTCCATTTGGTTTTTTAGCAAAACCATTTCAGAAAGTAGAGCTTTTTTCGGCTATAGAAATTGCCTTACACAAGTATAATGAATTAACAATACTTAAAAATGACTCCACAGCTAGGGAAGAGAGCCATGTAAAAACAGTATTTTTAAAAAATGTAGACAGGTTTGATAAAGTTACTATTAGTGATATTTGTTTTATAGAATCCCAAAAAAATTATTTGTTAATTCATACCAATAACATGCTTTATAAGCATAGAGCGACTCTGAAAGAATTTATTGAAATAGTACCACAAACGGGTTTTGTAAAAACACATAGGGCATTTTTAATTAATAAGGATAAAATTACTTCGGTAGATAAATCAAACCATATTATAAATATTTTAAATACTAACATACCTATTTCTAAGGCTTTTAGGCAGGTAGTATACCAAAAAATCAATTTAATTTAGCGTTAACTGAATTTCATCCCAATATAAGCACTGACTATCCCTTATATTATAATGACACCAGCTTTTAGTAGTACTTTTGAAGTATATTATAAGTGTAAAACATAATTACTAAGATTGCATTTAATTTTTTCGGGTAATTAAATTATATGTCACAATCAAAGTGTTAAAGGTTTTTGATTAATTCACATTTAATCC